>Ga0208767_1000033_pt1 | contig 75239 bp, 79 predicted proteins | sample VirMetDEL_Mar_21_FD_184514 | JGI IMG/M metagenome (GOLD analysis project Ga0208767, IMG submission 184514) | Aqueous microbial communities from the Delaware River and Bay under freshwater to marine salinity gradient to study organic matter... | ecosystem: Environmental > Aquatic > Marine >...
AAATATAAAATTTGGGATAGAGACTAATTTTTCGTATCTTTCGCTAAGAAAAGCGAATTATATGCAAAAAGGAGCAGCGTACTGGATGGATCTTCATCACTTCAATGATGAGGATCCATTCTTTTTGGCACAAGTCCAAAGAGGAATCACTAACTTTGTAAAAATCCTAACAGGAAAAGACATTCCTGTAGAATATGCTACATCAGGTGACTCAATGACTGATGGGGAAACTGTTTATATTGCTTCAAATATAAAAGAAGATACAATAGATTATACAGTTGGGTTAGCTCTCCATGAAGCTTCCCATGTTCTTTTAACGGATTTTAATTATCTTAATAAAGAAAAAGGGACTGTGTTAAAAAAGGTACATAATGTTCCTGAAGAAGATCACGATAATGTATTTACCTTAATTAATTTTGTTGAAGATAAACGCATAGATGATTATGTTTACAAATCAGCTCCTGGATACCAATTTTACTATGAAGAATTATATAATAAATCTTTTTACTGTCCTATAGTAGATGAAAATCTTCAAAAAGATATATTTGTTATACCCACTTGGGATGCATACTTCTTTAGAATAATTAATATATTCAATCGTAATTCGGATCTTGACGCCTTACCTGGGTTAAGAGAGGTATTCGATTTAATAGATATTAAAAACATTAATAGATTAAAATCTACCCGCGATAGTGTAGAGGTAGCTATCAAAATTTATAATATAATTAAGCCCTATATTCAGACAGAAGATGAAGAAGAAGGTGGGGAAGATCAATTAACAAATCAAGAATATAAAACTCGAGATAGAGTAGAACGTCAAAAGAATTTTATAGACTCAAAGTATAGAAAAAAACGAGTCCATAAAAATGTCAAAAACGAAATCCAAAAACTGGCTAATACTAAAACTAGTATTACAGACTATAAAATCAATAACAATTCAAGTGTTACTACATTAGTAACCAAAAGTTGGAAAGATTATTTTTGTTCTCCTGTTAAGAAGCATTTAAAGGATGTAGATGAAGGGATTAATATGGGTAAAAGGCTCTTAAAGCAACTAAAAGTTAGAAATATATCTAAACAAGATATTTTTGAAAACCTTAAAAAAGGGAAATTAGATGTAAAAAAGATTTATAGTGCTCCTTATAATAAAAATATCTTTAATAGGGTTGAAAAAGAAGATTATAAATATACTTTCCTCCACATTTCATTAGATCTAAGTGGTAGTATGAGAGGACCCAAATTAAGTAAAACCATAAAAACAGCAGTTGCTATATCGTATGCTGCTTGTTACTTGAAAAACTTTGACGTTGAAGTTTCACTCAGAGGAACTTATACTGCGGCGGGTCAGAATAGAGGTTCAGAAAAACCCGTGTTGGCTTATATTTTTAATTCTAAAACCCACTCTGCTAAAGAGCTAAATAGATTTGGCTCTCTAAAAACATCAGGTATGACCCCAGAGGGTATATGTCTTGACCTAATCGACTTACCTGCTCCAAATTACTTTACAGAAGTTTATTTATTAAATATTTCAGATGGACTACCCAATATTAATAATATGAAATATAATTTTGGGACCGCTATAAACCATACTAAAAAAGTAGTTAGTTCTTATAAAAAAGAAGGAATAGGAGTATTAAGTTATTTCATACATGACACATGGGATAAAGGTCAAAAAGGAGAAGACTCGTTTAAAAAAATGTATGGAAAAACTGCTAAATTTATTGATGTAGAAAACACATCTCAAGTAGCTAAAACCATAAATAACCTACTATTAAATAATACTATTAAGGTTTTTTAAATTACCCCATATGTACTCCTGAAAAAAACACTGTAATGGATCAAGGAGACATAATTACAAGACTGGAAGTCATCATAGATAAGATAGAATATGATGAAACTAGCATGGGAGAAGTATATGATATGTTAACTTCTCTAGTATCTGATATTGAATTTTCAACAGATTATGATGCTGATTTCGGAGATGTTCAGTTTAGTGACTTAGATTAATATTTATCAGCGTCTTAAATAAATAGGTTGCTATTAAATTAATCAAGAGGTAATTTGATATGGCAAAAGAATTAAATGAAGATACTGGCTTTCAAGTTAGTATAAAAACCCTAGCAGGAATAGGGGCGGCGATAGCGACCGTAGTTAGTATGTGGTTTGCTCTTCAAGCTGATATAGCTGAAGCAAAAGAATTGCCTGCTCCCCCAGCTCCCGAAATTACAAGAATGGAGTTTGACATGAAGGACCAACTAGTGCGTCAAACAATTATGTCAACACAATCAGACGTAACTGAGATTAAAGATCAATTAATACGTCTTGAGGATAAGATAGATGATCTAAAAGATTAATATGAAATATTTAATTTCAGTATTATTATTCTTATTTATTAGCACTAATGCTAGTAAACCCCCATTATTAGAAGAAAAAACCCCCATATGTGGGGATAATATATGCGTTGTACAGTTTAACGCAGCATTTAATTCAGCAAATGAAGTAACTTGGTTAGGTGATTTAACAGACTGTGATGTTAATACTGTTGACATTATGGTTGATCCTAGTTTACCCCAAGATTATAAAATTGTTGTTGTACCCACAATCCTTATTTTAGATGAAGGAGAAGAAGTAGCGAGGTTTCAGGCCAACATTATGATGACTATGGAGGCAACTCGTGAAGAGGTGCAAGAATCTATAGATAACATCATAATGAGCAAATTTTAATGAAACATTTTTTAACCTCTCTTTTATTTTTTATTGGATTAGTAGGGTTGGCTCAGCCAACCTACTTAGATCTCTCTATTCAATTAGATGAATACCCAAGTGAAACATCTTGGATGCTTACACAAGGTAATGATACCCTTGCTTATGTTCCCTTTAACACATATCCTGAAGGAATCTTAGATAGTGCTTTAATCGAAGAAACTCTTTATTTAGAACCAGGAATTGAATATAAATTTTATCTATTTGATGAATTTGGTGATGGGAATTGTTGTGGATTTGGCAATGGGTGGGTATCAGCTGAAAATGATTGTCAAGGAATTATATTTGAAGAATATAACTTTGGTGGTTCTGCTATAGATTTTCAGTTTGTATTAGAACCATGTGCCCCCCAAGTCCCCGTTGCTGAGGTTTTATTTAGAGTAAACTTAGCTAATGCTCCTCCTGGCATAGAAACCCCAGGCGTATTAGGTAGCTGGAATGGGTGGCAGGTAATCCCAATGACTTATGACGAAAACGATGAATGGTTTTTAGAAGTTGAAGTCCCTTTAGGAAACCATTTATGGAAATTTGCAAATTTTAATAACCCTGACCAACAAGAACTCCCATTAGGTGTTGGAGCTGGTTCTTGTTTTTTATTTGATGGTAATGGATATGTAAATAGAACTTTAAATATAACCAGCGAAGAAGAAATAACCCTCCCCCCTTATTGCTGGGAGTCGTGTCTTCCCTGTGGAGCCATACCTGGATGTACAGATTTTAATGCTATTAATTGGAATCCTTGGGCTAATTTTGATGATAATTCTTGTATTTCTCAAACCACAGAATGTGGTCCTGGAGAAACTACCATTGAAATAATAGTAACCCCTGATAACTTTGGTGGTGAAATTAGCTGGAAATTATTTAATGACTTTGGTGAAGTAGCAGCTGTAAATCCTGGTGAGTACGGAGGTTCACCCCCGGGTATTCCTATTTCTACTTTTTTATGTGTACCTACTGATGTATCATATGATTTAGTTACTTTTGATACTTATGGCGATGGGGTATGTGGTTCATGCTTTGGGGGAACAGTAATAGGTAATGTTCAAATTTTAGATTGTGAAGGCACAGAATTATATAATTTGCAAGATGAATTCCCTGATGGTAATTTTGGGTATGATACCGTATCTGAACAGTTTATTCCAACCCAGTGTGGTGGGGTAGTAGAGATTGAAGGGTGCACCGATTTCAATTATGTGGAATTTAACCCTGAAGCTACCATAGATGATGGAAGTTGTTTTACTGAAAGAATTTATGGTTGTTTAGATGAAACACAATTTAATTATAACCCAGAAGCTAATACACAAGATATAATAGAAAGTTGTGTATTTAACTTAACTATTAAAGATGGTGTTGGTGATGGTTGGTTTGGTAGCTGGTTAGGAATTTGGCAATTTGGGTATAATTCTCCACAATACCAAATGGGTCCTAACGATGGTATTGAAGAGTCGTTTACTCTTACTTTAGATGCCACTCAGCCGGCTTATATTTACTTCTTTGTAACCCCCCAATCCATAGGAACAGCCCAACAATGTGGGTTTACTTTAACTAATTTAGAAGGAGAGATAATGATTGATGTCCCCTTCTTTAACATAATCCCTTTCCTAAATGAAAGTGGTTGGTATGCTTATGAAATAAACCTTAATTGTGGTAACAATTGTATTCCCTTTATAGAAGGATGCCTAGATGTTGAAGCTTTTAATTATCACCCTTATGCCAATACTGAAGACGGATCTTGTTACTATGCTCCAGGTTGTACTAGCGCGGGTTATGTAGAATATTATACTCAAGGATTTGAAGCCGATTTTGATAATGGAGGTTGTCAAACATTAGCAATTTTTGGGTGCACTGATCCTGATGCATTGAACTATGATGAAAATGCTAATGTAGATAATGAAACTTGTATCCCTAAAGTATTTGGGTGTACTAATGAATTAGCATTTAATTATGATCCTTTAGCCAATACTGATGATAATTCTTGTATTCCTATTGTAGAGGGTTGTACTAACCCTAATGCTCTAAATTATAACCCAATAGCTAATACTGAAGATTTCAGTTGTATATTACCAATTTATGGTTGTACCGATCCTGAGGCATTTAATTTTAACCCTGATGCTAATGTAGATGATCAATCATGCGTAGCAGTAATATTCGGTTGTACTGATGAAACTGCTTATAATTTTAACCCATTTGCTAATACAAACGTAGGGTGTATTTCTATAGTATATGGATGTACAAACCAATTTGCCTTTAATTTCAACCCATCAGCTAACATAGATGATGGTTCTTGTGAAAGTATGATTTATGGATGTACTGATGAGAGTGCATTTAATTATAACCCATTTGCTAACACAAATGTAGGATGTGAGTCATTTGTTGAAGGTTGTACTGATGTAGAAGCTATTAACTATAACCCTCAAGCCAACACTGACGATGGTTCTTGTGAACCAATCGTATTTGGTTGTTTAATTCCGACAGCATTTAATTTTGATTCTGAAGCCAATACTAATAATGGATCCTGTATAGATGTTATATTTGGGTGTTTAGACCCTACAGCTTTTAACTACGACGAATTAGCTAATACAGATAATGGTTCATGCGAACCTGTAATAGAAGGTTGTATGGATCCAGATGCTCTTAATTTTAACCCATCAGCTAATGTAAATGATTTTGATTGTATTGAAGCAATTTATGGATGTACAGATGAGACAGCTATTAACTACAATGAATTAGCAAACGTAGATAATGATACTTGTATACCAAGAGTTGAGGGATGTATGAACCCAGAAGCTCTAAACTTTAACCCTGATGCTAACGTAGATGATGGAAGTTGTATATTACCAATTTATGGGTGTACTGATGAAACTGCTTTAAATTATGATGCAGACGCCAATGTAGATAATGATTCGTGTATAGAAATAGTTGAAGGCTGTACTAACCCAGAAGCCTTAAATTATAATGAATTGGCTAATGTAGATGACTTTAGCTGTATACTTCCAATTTATGGTTGTACTGATCCATATGCTTTTAACTATAATGAATTAGCAAACATAGATAATGATTCATGTGAAGATGTAGTAGAAGGATGTACTGACCCAACAGCATTTAACTATAATCCTGAAGCTAATACTGAAGATTTTAGTTGTGAGCCATTTATTTACGGTTGTACTGACCCTGAAGCTGCTAACTATGATGAATTAGCTAATACAGATAATGGTACTTGTGAAACTGTATATGCCGAATGTGCTGATCATGTTATAGAAGCATATAATGTATTAGATTTGGAAGCTGAGTGTTTTGCATGGGTAATTGATGTTAGCCCAAGTTGTTGTAGTAGTGGGTGGTCTTATGGGTGTCAGGAATTATATAATTATTGTGAAGATAACACAGTTACTTCTTTAGAAGATTTTAGTGAAACTCAAATACTTGTATTCCCTAACCCGACAAGAGATCGCGTAAATATCGCAAGTAACTTGCAGATAAACGCAGTACTATATAATTATATAGGACAGCCCGTACTAAGGGAGACAAACGTAAATCAGTTGGATTTAAGTAGGCTTGAGGCAGGTATGTATAACCTAGTTTTAACTTATAATGATCTCCAATTTACTAAAAAAATTATTAAGCAATGAAAAAATTAATTACCCTAATATTAACTCTAGCTTGTTTTATACCTGCTCAAGCTCAGTTTTTACAAAAACAACTTAAGTTTGCTACTTTCTACACAGCAGTTACGGGAAATAATTCATTAGCTGATATTAGTTTATACTCTATAAATCCTACTACTGGTTTATTAGAAGAAGAAATTATAGAAACTCCTTTTGATTATACTTTAGCTTTTGGAGTTAGGAAAATTGCCCGTTTAGATTATGAAAATAGGAAAAATGTATTTTATAATGGCACCGAATCCTCAGTTTCAGATGCAGCTACAGTAGGTAATGTAGAAGGTTTAGAATATTTATTTGAATTCGATTATAAAAGACAACAAGGTAGTAAATTTGTAGATCAACAACATTTTTTAAGATATGTTCATGATCATTGGATTGTAAAAACAGAATACGTCCAAGATGGGTTTGCTGATTTAAGGTATTTTGAAGCCTCCCAACGTTATAGATATAATTTTAATGAAAAGTTTTCACTTAACGCTGGTTTAGTACAACGTTTTTCTGAACCTTATGGATTTGATCCTTTAGATGGATTAACAGAACCCGAATTTAGTTTAATAGCCTTAGAGCAAGGTTATACTGCCAATATAGGAGAAGGAACCTGGTCTATAGATAATACTACAATAGCTGAAAATAGTGACGTATGGAGGTTAGTTGTACTTCCTGAGATATTAAGTGAATATTCTGATCAAGAAAAATCTCAACTATCTAATCAATGGAATCACTCATTAGTATTAGGGTATGATTATTATCATTATACTAAAACTTTTTGGTTTCACTCTTGGGCCAGTGTATTACCTCTCCATGTAAGTGCTAAAAGCGAGTACTCATACTCAAATTTTATTGATGGTAATACTTGGTTTGACTATACTGGTGGGTTAATTTTAGGATGGCAAGTAAATAAAAGATTAGGTATTTTTTCCGAGGGAAAATATCATAAGTATTGGAATCGTGTATGGCATGATTTTTCAATAGGATTTAACTATAGAATATTATAAAAACATAACAACATGAAATTTACAGAAATTTTTAAAGAAAAAAATGACATCAACGAAAAATCAGTAGTTGGTTTCGCTGCATTTGCTATTATGGTATTATTTGCTGTAACTGACTTAGCAACAGGTTACTTCGGTAAAGATTTAGTAATTAATGAAGCAATTTATAACTCATTTGTATTTGTAACTCTAGGTAGCTTTGGAATAGCTGGTTTAGAGAAATTCGCAAAATAATGTACGAATATCACGCCGTAGTAAATAGAGTAGTTGATGGTGACACAATTGATGTCACCATTGATTTAGGATTTCATGCCCATATAAAAACTCGTGTAAGAATGGAAGGTATGAATGCTCCTGAATCGAGAACAAGAGATTTAGAAGAGAAAGAACGCGGCCTTGCAGCTAAAGCTAGACTGAAGGAAATTATAGAATATAATAATAACCACTGTATATTAAAGGTATCAGGGCTTGGAAAATATGGAAGGGCGTTAGCCACAGTATTTGTAGATAAATTATCTCCGGTAGCCAAAGAAGGGATAACTTTAGTTGATGTGAATAAACAATTAATTAAAGAAGGACACGCTGTTGAATATGACGGTGGAAAGCGTTGATTTTTTAACATTTTTATATATTTATAACAAAACCTCATTAAATGGCTACACTAAACGAAAATAATGATCAATTTTATGGGTATAAACCTAAAAAAGAAGATAATACAGTAGGATGGCAAAATAATTCAATGGGACAAGGAACTCGTTTAGATAGAGTAAATCCTTATGAATTTAAAAAAGGAATGTCCTATGAACTAGGAAAAATAGGTACTACCCTTAGAGAATCAGATGAAAATCAAAGAGAAAAAGCTACTGAAACTATTCTTAAAAATTTAAATAATGTTGATGCTTACTACTCTTATATGGAACATTATGAAACATCTACCCGTAATATGGAACGTAAGCCCTCTTTTAAAACTTTTTTAAAAGAACTAGAAGGTCATTCAATGAAAGAAATTGGTGAAAAATTTACTGAGGATAAAATGAAAGAAATTAAGCTCAAAGAAAATATTAGGGCTGAAGTTAGAAATAAAATTAACGAACTTTTCAAAACAAAATAAAATGACTATTGAAGAATTGAACAAAATCATTCAAGAAGAGCTTAAAGCTTACTTAAATGAAGAGCAAACCGATGAAGCTATCCACGGTGAGGATGGTGATGATGATATTGAAGTAACTACTGACGAGCCTGAAGAAGGTAGTGAAAATGAAGCACTAGATACTTTAAAGCAAATTTATAATATGCTTAAGCCTATAGCCGAACCTGAGGATGAAGAGCCAGAAATGGATATGGATGATGAAGAAGCTGATGATGAGGAAGGTGAAGAAGAAGAAATAGATGAAGCAGTTGGATACGCTAATTATACTGCGGATCAAGTTTCTAAAGTAAAAGCTGACGCCGATGATGTAAATAAAGGCCTTAATGAATCAGTAGAACGCTTTAAGAAGCTCGCTAACATTAAAGGATAATTCCAATGGTCAATATTGACGCTTTATTAAACGAATGGGCGTACAGATGTAAGAAGGGCTATCCTGATATGGATAGCCCCTCTGATCTTCGTGTGTTAAATACCATTCTACAAGAACAGGGGATTTCATTATCAGAAACCCAAGAACCAGTTATAGTTGAACAAGAGGAAGAAGGACCTAGTAAAAAAGAACTTATTGACCTAATTAATAAAAGTGATTTAAGCCCTAAAGCCCTAACTCGAATTATTAAAGTAGTTAAAGGTACTGGTTTCCGCACTAAAACAAAAGATCTTTTATCTAAAAATGGTTATACAGAAAAAGACTTTAAGAGTGGTGATGCTGATATAGATCGTATATTAAGTACTATTACTAATAGTGAGGTAGATGAATTATTTAAATATTTAGAAAATCCTAAAGCATTATCAAGTTTTCCCTCTAGAGGAAATATAATTAGTCAATTGGGTATTTCATCTAATTTAGCAAAAGATTTAATGGGTATTGAAGGAATTGATGAAGGTGGATCAAATATAGGTAAAATAGAAATATTTTTGGCTCTAGTTCTTAGCGATGTTGATAATAGAAAAGGAGGAGGTGATTTAAATTGGAATAGTGTAGGTAATTTAGAAATTAAAGGTGCTGGGGGTAGAGCAGGCCAACAAGGTGGTAGAGGGAATTATGTAAATGGGCAGAATAGAATAGCTGATAAATTTATACCAGAGGGAGAAGCCAGAGAAGAATTTGAATCAGGAGGTGAAAATGTTTATATGAATTATTGTTTGAAAAATGGCTTTGATTACGTTACTAAAAATAATGGTGATGTTAAAGGGTATATAAGTTTTACCCAAAAATTATTAGATGAAGCATTCTTTGATAAAGGATTAGCTAAAAAATATTTTAGTAAAACTGAAGATTTTAGAGACCTAGCTGTCATGAGGAATAAAATATTTAAATTAAATATAGAAGCATACGCTGAAAAAACTAATGTTGATGCTTTTATGTTCGCTAGTGCTAAAACAGGTGAATATGCTCTTATTAATATAGATAAAGTTGGAGAAGCCATTGATCAGGGAATAATTAGGACCACAGTAGATCCTAAAAAGGGTTATATGTGGAATAACCCCAATCCTAATATTTACTTAAGTAAAAAATAATTTGGCTTTTCAGATTCTTGTCTGTATCTTCCCTTACTGTAGGGGGGTAAGGGTAAGGGTCGCAACGGATCGCACAGTCGCACATTATGTCATTAAGCAGTTTCTTCGATACATTGGGTACAGAGGCGCAATTCGACGCCTGGCAGGATAGTATTCACCAAAAATTAATTCACCTCAAAAACACCCTCCCTACAGAAAATATGGAAGAGCGTTTATTTGTGGGAGAAACCATAGAGTTTTTATTATCCCTCACACTTTTAGACCCAAATTATTTAGCTAATACCACATACAGTGGTGAAAATAAAAAACATCTTACTGAAAGATTAAAAAAGTGTAATTCTTTTTACATAAAATTTGGAAAACGCTAAAGTTTTTCGTATATTAAACAAAAATTTTAAAAATGGCTTATAAACAACAATTACAAACAGCTCTTGATCGCCTTGATCAGGGATTAGCACGTGTGCATAGTATGGTTAAGCGTGGTAAAAATGCCGACGCTACCCACTATATGGAAAATGATTTAAAAGATCTATATGATGAACTCGAAAATATAATTAATATTGTGCCCGAGAAAGATCAATCACGTGTAGGATTTTTAGGAGGACGATAATGATTGGAGCAGAACAAATAAAAATTAATTTCGAAAATTTTAATGAAGTTTTAGGAGCTAATTTTGAAGGGGAACGTTTGGAAAAACTCCAAACTTTAATCGAATGTCTTAAAGAACGTATGATGTTAGCTCCGGCTTCATCTAAAGATTGGTTTAATAATGCTTTCCCGGGTGGTTATCTTGACCATGTTTTACGTGTAAATAAGATTGCTAATCAACTCCATAAATTATACGATTTTCACGGAGCAACAGAATCTTATACTACTGAAGAACTTAACTTTGTATCCTTATTTTGCCAATTAGGTAAATTAGGAGATTGGGATCATGAATATTTTACTAAAAACGATTCTGATTGGCATGTTAAAAATCTTGGTATGGTATATAAATTTAATGAACATGTGCCCGCAATGAAGGTATATGATCGTACAATATATCTCCTACAAGATGCTGGTATTAAAATTTCACATAACGAATACTTAGCTATTCGCAATCAAGAGGGGTTATTTGATGAAAGTAATAAATTTTATTTCTACAGTGGTCAAAAAGAAACTAAATTCCGCAACCACCTTCCCTTACTCATCCACCAAGCTATTCAAACATCCCAAGAAATTGAATACCAAATTTGGAGTTCGGAAAAACCGGTTATACAACAATCGGTGAAACCCGCTAATGCTTCCAAAGCAGATAAATCAATAAGGAAAGCTAAAGCGATTAACCCAGAAAATAATCCTAATTTTAACGAAAAAACTAAATCAATCATTGATTCATTTTTTAATACTGACGAATAATGGAAATTATAATAAGCATATTATTAGCACTATTAATAGTAGCGGGATTTGCACTTCGTAATATGATTAAAAAAAATGAAGAATTAGAAGACTTCATAATTAAACAAAGTGAAGCTATTGATATGTGTGATCAAAGATTAAAGCAAATAGACGATAAAGGTTTTTTTGCTACCGACGATGAAATAGGTTGGTTTTTTACCGAAGTTAGGAAGATACAGGAGGCTATAAATGAATTCCGCCTCCGCTAATTAAATGGCTAAAAAAAGAGGACGCAAAAGTAAAAGACAATATTTTACAGAAGATACAGAGCACGCAATAATAGAATATCTAGCGAGCGAAGATCAAGCAGAGAGAAATCGGATTTATAATTCACGAATTCATCATTCGTTTTATAAGTTAGCCGAAAATCTTATTCATACATTTAAATTTTATTACACTGAAGTGGATGACCTCGAGGATTTAAAACACGAGGTTATCTGCTTCCTACTCGAGAAACTTCATTACTTTAAAGCAGGTAAGGGTAAAGCGTTCTCATATTTCAGTATTGTAGGTAAAAATTACCTTATACTTTATAATAATAAAAATTACGCTAAAAAGAAAATTAAGGCTGATTTAATGGATGTGGATACTGATGATAATATTCTAAATGAATTTGATCGTCAAGTAGTTAGAGGTGAAAAAGTTGAGTTTTTAGACTTATTTATAGCATATATGGATGTAAAAATGCACCGTATGTTTAAAAAAGATGCTGAAATAAAAGTTTCAGATGCCGTTTTAACTATATTTAAAAAAAGAGAACAACTTGAAATCTTTAATAAAAAAGCAATTTACATTTTTATTAGAGAAATTACAGGTGAAGAAACTCCAGTTATAACTAAGGTAGTAAAAAAAATGAAAGGCGAATACCAGAAATGTTATTCCAAATACCTTGAAACTGGATATATTTATAATCATGAGTAACCCTCTTGATACAGTAATATTTGACGGTAAAACATCATCCGATGTATTTAAGGAAATTTATAATAACAGTAAGAAAAAGGATAAACAAATAAGTGCCTTAATAGCTGAATTAAAACCTTTAATACAAAACATAGGTGATGCACCTGTAGTTGTCCCACTTATTAAAGAATACCTTGAAATTGGTGTAAAGAATGACGAACATTTAATTAAAATGATGGCTGTCATTCAAAGATTAAATAATAATGCTGCTTCTAACGGTGGGGATTCATTACTCACTGATGAAGAACTTAAACAGTTACAAGCAATAGCTGAAGAAGTAGCAAAAGATGAGTCTAAGACAAAATAAAAATTATGGATTTAGAGTGGGGGGTACTAGTACTCCTAAACCCTTGAAAAAAACTAAAAGGGTAGCGGATATTATTCTAAACCCAAATCACCCCAAATATACAGGTCCTGATAGTATTGGTACTATATTTTTTTCAGATGAAAATTCCCAAGAAATCACAGCTGACGTATATTCACTCCCTATTGCTAAACCTATTAGTAGAAACAACTATACAGCCCCTTTAATTGGTGAAGTTGTAGAAGTTATTCAATCCATTTCAGGGGATTATTACAAAGATTTAGGTGGAAGGCGTAATAATAAATCTTATTATTATTACCCCCCGTTAAATATTCATAATAATACTACTAATAATGCTTTACCTGTAGCAATACAAATTCCTCGTTCTACAATAAATCCCACAGGTGTTTCATTTAATGATTCTAATTTTTCTTTAAAAACCGAATTTACAAATATTAGTTTACAAGCTGTTGAAAGAGATTTAGATAATTACCTAAGAGATTTAGGTTATCCTTCAGGTAGAAAAGATCAGCGAGCACCCAAATATAAATTATCTAAGTTAAATAACGGAAGTTATAGCTTTATTTTAAGTGATTCTAGTGGTGAAAATTCATCAAGGTTAGGGGATTATTTTGAAGAAAATAACAACCAACAACCTCTCACCCCTACAGAAGGGGATCAAATATACGAAGGTAGATCAGGTCAGCGTATCAGATTTACTAGTACAGGTCCTGATGGTACTAATTCAATTAGTGATGGTGCTACACAGGTTGAAGATGGCAATTCTACTGTAGGGGATCCTGCTATACTTTTAAGTTTGGGAGAAGATCCTTCGGAAAACATCAATACAGATCAAGGATCATTTTATGTATTATCTAACCATAAAATATCTATAGACGTAATTTGTAAAAATATTGATTCACTCAACTCCAAATATACAGAATTAGCAAATCCTTTAACACAAATAGCCGCACCCGCTCCTATTATATTACCTGAAGAACCCATATCTACAACTCCTGATATAGATTATAATAATTTGGATCCTGTAGATGATACCCAAATTTCGTTATCTTTAACGACCCCAAATCCACAAATTAATGATCCTCTGTTTGATGATTTAAATCAAACCCAAGACGAATCTATTTTATAATATAAACTATGGCTACTGAATTTATACAAGAAGATTTATTTGTAGGAAAACAAATTCTAATTGATAGTGATCGATTAGTATTTAATAGTAAAAAAGATTCTATACTATCTAGTGATAGTTTAATCCTTTTTAAAACTAACGGCGAATTTCATATTAATACTGGAAAAGATTCATTTATTAACACTCCCAAAATATTTATAGGCCCCGTTATAAATGGTGAAACCCCTAATATTCCAGCAGTAAAAAGCGATTCATTAAAAACCATTCTATCTGATTTGCTAAGTTCTTTAGAGGCCTTTTTTACAGTATCATACCCACAAACTTCGGGATTATCAGGCCCTAATCCAGCAGCAAATCAATTATTAAGCCAATCAATAATTAATAATTTAAAGAGGATAGAAGCCAAATTAGACGGTATAGATAGTGAAAATGTATTCATCAGATGATTGAAAATTTATTTAATAATAATATTAATTCATTAACTGAAACTTTATTCCAAAGTAAGGATCAGATACTAGCTTCGGCTCAAAAAAGGGACCAAGAAGGAGCTTTAAAAAAAGTCCCTACCCCTGACCAATTCGAAACAGAATTAAAAGGATATATAACAGATAATGTTACCCCTTCACAGTTAGTAGAAATAGAAAATAAACTTAATAAAGCAATTAATTTAATAGAAAAAGCAATCTCAAAATTAAAAGCTATTAAAAAACCCTTAGATCAAATTAGAAATAAAATTTCGAATATAGAAGCTAAATTATCTTTTTTAAACGAAATATCAGGAATGGTTTCAGAAATTACATCCTTTATTAACCCCTTAATTTCTATCATAGATGGACTTTTAGTAGCTAATTCTGGCCCTGCAGCTAATGGGGCTACCATTAATAAGTTAGGAGAACAGAAAAAAGAAATTAAAAACCTTATAAAAAGAGGATCAAATACTGCTAATAGTATTTCCTCGGTCCAGGGATTTTTCTTTAAAGAAATCGATAAATTAATAACTCCTTTAGATGATGGGATATCTAGCCTTAACGAGGCCATTGAATTTTTAGAAAACTTATTACTTAGATTCCAATCTATTTGGGGAGATTTCTTAACCCAAACCCTATCTAATATTAATCTTGAAAATACAGAATATGAAAATATAGATTTTACTACATATCTTGAAAATAAAGAAGATAATACTAGTGATATTATATCTGACTTAATAGGTATTAATGAAGGTAATATAAGTACTGGTAACTTAGCGTTTAAAAGATTTAAAATTTAATATTTATTAAAAACTAATAGTGATGAAATTAAATTCATTTGAAAAAATAATTAGAAAAGTTGTGCGTGAGGAAATAGATTATGCCTTAAGGCGTGAAATTGCACTACTAAAAGAAGAATTAACTCCTCAACCCCAACAACGTATAGTTGAATCCCAATCAAACCCTCAAGAAGTTGAAGATTTTAGATCAAAATTAAGAGCACAAATGCCCCCACCTAATTTTAATACGGGTAATGATACTCTTAATTCACTTTTATCTGAAACTGCTACGGCACCTAACCCAGAACAAACATTTGCAGCTAACGATCCTGTAAATCAGTTTATAAACAAAGATTATAGTCAATTAATGACTGCTATCGATAAAAAGAAAGAATTTAGACCCTAATGGCAATACGACTTCGGAACCCTATTAAGATCGACCCTGTAGATGTAAAAGATAAATCTGCAGTAGGGGTTCGTTTACCTTTTGGTTCAAGGAAAAATGTATTCACCTTAGATTACACCACAAGAAGTCATGCTAAATCTAAATTAACTAATCTATTATTAACTTCCCCTGGTGAAAGAATTAATCAACCATTTTTCGGTGCAGGGTTAAAAAATAGATTATTTGAACAACAAACCGAAATATCTGAAGGGGAATTAAGGGATTATATAACCCCACAAGTTAAACGATATATCCCTGAAATAAAAATAAATGATATAGAATTAAAAAAGGGAGGTTTACAAGGACATCAATTATTTGTCACTGTAAACTATTCATTAGTTAATAATGATGAAGAAGAATCAATAACCCTTAGTTTCACTGACACTAATTTTGAATCTAATTACTAATGGCATATATAGACGGAAATACTGGTAATAAAACTATAAATTACCTTAACAAGGATTTTAACGACTTCAAAGAAGCCTTAATTAATATGGCTGAAGTTTACTACCCAGATATATCTAATGATTTTTCTGAGGGTAGTCCAGGTACTATGTTTATAGAAATGGCATCTTACATAGGTGATGTATTATCATTTTATACGGATGCTCAACTTCAAGAAACTTTTTTGGAATATGCCCAAGAAAGAGAAAATATATATGCCCTAGCATATACTTTAGGGTATACTCCTGCTGTTACTAATCCTTCGGTTGTAGATTTAGAGATTTTCCAACAAATCCCAGCAAAAACCACAGATGATACCCCAGATTATGATTATGCTCTAAGGATAGAAAAAAACTCTACCTTTTTACCCAACAATAGTAGTGGTGTTAGTTTTATTATTCAAGATGACGTAAATTTTGCATTCAGTTCTTCCTCAGATCCCACTGAACAAACTGTATATGCTACAGTAGCTGGTGGAACTCAACCCGATACTTACTTACTTAAAAAAACTGTAAAAGCTATTAGTGCCGAAATCAGAACCAAAACTTTTACTATAGGAGTAGCCGAAAGATTTAAAACCCTTTCTTTAGACGACTCTAATATTATAGGAATCCAATCAATCACAGATAGTAATAATAACGAATATACTGAAGTCCCTTACTTAGCACAGGAAACAGTATTTGAAGAAGTACCTAACACAGAAGCTAATGACCCTGATTTAAATCAGTACAATGGCCAAGTACCCTTTTTACTTAGAACTAAAAAAGTATCAAAACGATTTGTTAGTAGATTTAAATCTAATAATCGTTTAGAAATTCATTTTGGGGCAGGTGCAACAAGTGGAGATGATACTACAATTATCCCTAATCCAGATAATGTAGGATTAGGAATTAGGGATGGTAGATCATTATTAGATAAATCATTTGACCCCTCAAACTTCCTATATACTAAAACTTATGGAGAAGTTCCTTCAAATACTACACTTACTGTAAGATACCTCACAGGTGGTGGAATTAAATCAAATACTGGAGCAAATACTATAAATAGATTAGGCAGTGTTATTTCAATAGCCCGTAGAGGAAATTTAAACGCAGGATTATTAACTAGTGCTAGGGATTCTATAGCGTGTAATAATCCTAAACCTGCCACAGGTGGAGGATCTGGAGATACTCTACAGGATATTAAGTTAAATGCTGCTGCTAATTTTGCTTCTCAAAAACGAACAGTAACTAAAGAAGATTATATATTCAGAACTTTAGTAATGCCACCCCAATTTGGTAAAGTAGCTAAAGCATATATAGCACAAGATACCCAAATATCACTTGATACTAGTAAAAGAATAGCTAACCCTAATGCATTAAACTTATATACCCTGGGTTTTGACATTAACGGCAAATTAACTAATTTATCAGAAGCTGCTAAAATTAATTTAGCAACCTATCTAGAACAATTCAGAATGCTTACTGATGCAATTAATATTAAAAATGCTTCTGTAATTAATTTTACGGTTAACTTTGATATTTCTACTAGACGTGGGTATTCGGGTGATAGAGTATTACTAACGTGTATTAACGCGTTAAGACGTGAATTAAGTACGGATAATCGCCAAATCAACCAACCTATTAACCTAGGAGATATTAATAGTCTTCTTTATACTATTGATGGGGTCCGAACGGTAAATAATTTAGAATTTAAAAACGTATTTGGTGAAGATAAAGGATATTCTAAGTTTAAATACAACTTTGAAGCAGCTACTAAAAATGGAAACATATATCCTTCACTTGACCCCAGTATTTTTGAACTAAAATATCCCAACACTGACATAATAGGCAGAGTAACAAGATAACAATGGCACACTATTTTATTTTTCCCGAAAAAGATGCGACAATATACTCGCACCCTACTAATCAATCTCTTAACACAGGGATAGATGAAATATTAACTTTAAGAGATATAGCCTCAAACACAGACTTAAATTATTATCCTAGTAGATTTTTAATTCAATTTAAGACTAAAGACTTTGTAGACGTAATTAATAATAAAGTAGGAAATAAAAACTTAATTACTGCTAGTTTAAAAGCTTATCAAACTGAACATAGAGAATTAATAGGTGATCAACACTTAGAAATCTACCCATTAGCTGAAAGCTGGGTAAATGGAACTGGTAGACTTTCAAACACTCCCCAAACTACAAATGGTGTATCTTGGAAATTTAGAGATGGAAGTGATAACTCATTTTCTAATACATTCGGCACAGCTTGGACTACGAGTAGCTTTACCGCGGGCACCACAGGTAGTTTTATAAGTGATGCTAAAGGGGGTGGTGTCTGGTATACTGGATCTGGTTTTGAAGTTGAAAGAACATATGGGTTTAACGATGAAATAGATATATCTTTAGATATATCTACCCCAGTTTTAAAACACTATAGTGCTAGCAATGATTCTGCTGTTTACCCTTCTGGTATAACTAATAATGGTTTTTTAATCAAACGTTCGGGCTCCCAAGAATTCACAGCTAAAGATGAAGGAGAGTTAAATTTCTTCTCCATGGACACCCACACCATATACCCACCTTATTTAGATATAGCGTGGGATGATTCATCGTATGATACAGGATCTGCTACAAGCGATAAGATCTTAAACACAGGTGAAGTTTATGTTACCCTAAGAAACAATAAAGCAGAATATAAAACTATAGAAGAACCTAAATTTAGACTTAATGTTAGAGAATTATACCCTACACGTAGGTTTACTACTTCTTCAAACTATTTAGATGTAAAATACTTTACTAGTAAATCATTCTATTCATTAGTTGATTATGCCACAGAAGAAACTATTATACCATTTGGTCCAACTTCTAAATTAAGTGCTGATTCTGAAGGTATGTATTTCAAAATGTATATGAATGGTCTTCAAGAGGAAAGATACTATAAGTTACTTTTCAAACACGAAAATGAAGACGGTATTAGAGTATACGATGAAAACTACTACTTTAAAATCACTAGATCATAATGGCATACAGCAGCTACAGTGGCAATAATTCGCCTGCAAATAGCAAAGTTACTATAGATTCTGATGAAGATCAGGGTTTACCCATAGATAATTTTGATAAGGAAGAAACCCAATTTGATACCCAAGGTGATATAGTATCTATAAGTTCTACTATCATTACTGATACCCCCCGTGAAAGAAATAGTAGCGGTGAAATTAAGTTTCGCCGTGAAATATATAGTCCAGCAGCGTTTAAACAACAGGTAGATACTAGTTTTAGTGAATTAAATAATACTAGTGAAATAGATGTTTCTACATTTTTCAGACAATACAGTAGATTATTTTACGATATTCCTAGACAAGGTGATGATTCCCATGAAACCCTTATAAGGGAAAGCAGTGCATTTTTTACCAATTATGAAGATGCTAGAGATGCTCAAATAGATGTTTTAGAAGCCCAAATAAGCGATCTTACCCAACAGCTAGCCCTCTTAAATGCAGAAAATCTTGGATTACAAAATGCTAATGATGTTACTACTATAACATATGGCTCCGATTTAGACGATGTAATTCTTACTTGGAATGCACCCCTTGCACAAAATGGTTTAGAAGCACGAATCGGACAATTATCAAGAAACTCCAACCAAGTGGAAAACCTTACAGGCACGCCTTTAGAGACCAATGTAAACTTTAATAATGAACGTCCTGAATTAATACGTGATGCTAGACAAGCATTTGAAAAAGGAGGTTCACAGGGTATTAGAGCTAATGAAAATCAAAGAAAATTAAGTGAGTGGAAAGCTGACTTTGAACGCAGATCAAGCGGGCGTAGAAAAAGAGACCTAAACAACATTCTAAATGCTATCTACCAACTTATATTAAAAGACATAAACGAAGGATAATGCTATTAGATTTAACAACCATAGAAAATATAAGCCAAGCAGATCTGACAGGGTTACCTTCTAAAACTTTACTCAGAAGGTTTGGACAGGATAATGATTCAATAGAATTAACTATATATGATATTAATAACAATATTATAATCAGGGATGAACAATTTACAGATTATATTCCTTATATAAATCCACAAGATAGTTTAATTGATTCTATTGATATTGATTATGTTCAAGTTCTAAATGATTATGGGCTAGAAAATGGACAATATAAATTAGTTTTTTCTTTCCAAAGAAAACTTTTAACTAGTGGTTTTGATAGACCATTTATAATCAAGGAAATTTCCCCCTCTAGAACTGAGATTAGATTTAAATCTAATAACTTAGATTCTGAATCATTTTCAGCTGTTTTAGAAAATCTTTTAGCAAACTTTACAAATAATTCATTTGTAAAAGATATTAATTTAAGCTTCCCTGATGGTGTTACAAGCTTAGCAGTTAATGCCCAAAGAGATGTAGATTCTGGATTAATAAAATTATATGATCCTCTTTTACCTAGTATTGCATTAAATACTCCTTTTAGAATATATGAGGAGGTAATAAATGCTTTAGAAGCTACTGTTGACTTAGGGACATCTAAAACTGAAAGTGGAGGAGTTGAACTAAGAGCCCCTAATTTTGATGTAGAATTTAACCAACACTATAGCACTCCCACAGAATTTAGAACATATGATGAGCTATTAAATAATGGGGCTGTTACTTCTAGTTTTAATAACCTTCAAAATTACCTTAGTGGGAGCATTTCTGTTGATTTAGAATTTGATAATCCTAACACATCAACAGGTTTTCACTTTGAAAACTTTATCCATTTTAGTTCCGCAACTGAGCGATTAAAAAACTTTAAATATAAGTTAGAACTACTAGAATCATACTCTAGTTCACTAGCTACCCTTGAAAACATCACTGGTGATGCTTCTTCTTCTAAACCCACTTTAGATAATATTAAAATATTTAATAATAAAACCGATAAAGTTATCCAAGGGTTTGATTATTACGAACGATTCTTATATTTTGAAAACAACCTATATGCTTGGCCTAAAACAACTACGGGGAGGTATCCACATATAAATGCTAAAGTTAATTCAGCAGCTGCTCAATCTTGGCTAGGTGCCGGAGTAGAAGATTCTACTAATCAGTATTATGGAGGGCAGTTACTAAGTGCTAGTAAATTTGATGAAATTAACCCCCATAATTTAGCTACCACTATCCCACCAGATATAAGAGCCAATTCTGAAAATGAAGCCTATGTTCTATTTACCCAAATGGTGGGCCAACATTTTGATGGAATTTGGGCTTATATTGACAGTATACCAGATAAAAACCAAGCATATAGTGGATTAAATGATGGCATTTCTAAAGAATTTGTATTTGAAGCATTAAGAGAAAGAGGAATTAGAGCCTACAGTCAATTTGAAGATTCTTCAATATATGAATATTTCTTAGGTGACGATGGTACTGGTACTTTCCAATATGAAGCTACTGATGGTTCAACTATGGTATCAGCTTCTAACGATGGGTCAATTCCCAAAGGTGACATATCAAAAGAAATTTGGAAACGTTTATATCATAATACCCCTTACCTTTTAAAAACTAAAGGCACTGAGCGTGGATTAAAAGCACTAATTGCATGTTATGGTATCCCAGAAACAGTATTACATGTTAAGGAATATGGTGGTCCATTAGTAGATAAAACAGGATTTAGAACATTTAGCTACCAGAAAGAAAGCCGAATGTTATCCCCTGCTGATGATGATTATGTTATTAGTGATACATTAATTAGTCGCCAGACAAGTCAAACACTACAAACTAGATTTTTACCTACTAAAGGATCAACCACAGCATTTGACATTATGTCATTTGCAGGTAATTCTGGTAATACTAATGATATAGTAATTGGTATTTCACAGAGCTTAAATAATACTAAATTAGACTCGGGTTCATTTGCTCACTTAGTTATCGCCTCTGGTTCATTAGCTGATCCATCGGCAGGTAGAATTAAAGCCATTTCTAGTAGTTTATTAGGACCAATTTTTAATGGTGAAGTGTGGAATTTATCTGTTATATTAAATAGTGGTTCTGATAGAGGTAATACAATAGAAGCTTTTGCAACCAATACTACTTTTAATAAAAACACATATATTTTATCTTGTAGTTTAGATACACCCGAATTCTTCGCATCAGGTGCAGGTTACCCTTTTTATATTACTACTGTAGGCTCTACTAAACCTATAGGGGATAATAGCCAAAATGGAACTTTATTAGCACCCTTTAGTGGTAGTATCCAAGAATTTAGGTCATGGGATGAAAAATTAACTAAAGATACAATAGTTACTCAATCCTTATCTCCCTTTAACTATAATGGTAATACTATAAGTTCAAGTTTTGAAGCTTTAAGAACTAGGTTATCATTGGGATCTTGCAATAGAGATTTAAGCCTACTTACAGGTAGTAAAAACCAAGCCCCAAATAAAACATTTACAGATATTTCTAATAACCTTGCGCAAGTCCCGTCCACAGTAACCCTAACTACGATTGAAGAAACCCACCACCTAACTACACCAGATACTGTAGGTTCAGGAATGGTTTCAGATAAAATTAGAATTGATAACGGTACATTTAACGATAATTTCTTAGACCCATTTATTTCTACTGAAACATCACCTCAAGACAGACAACCACTTGATTATTCAGATGTAGGTGTATTTTTCTCACCAACTTTTGAAGTTAACGAAGATATAATTTACACATTAGGTGGATTTAGATTAGACGACTACATTGGAGACCCAACACATTATACCTCAGGTAGCTATCCTGATTTGAAAGACATTAGAGACGTTTATACTCAAAAATTAGATAAAAAATTAGGTATAGGTGATTATATAAGAACAATCCAATTCTTTGATCATTCATTATTTAAAATGATTAAAGATTTTGTCCCAGCAAGCGCTAACCTTAAAACAGGAGTGGTTATTGAGCCACACTACTTGGAGAGGATGAAAATTGCTGGTACAAACGTTGATTACGAACAACTTACAGAACACTTAGTTGCTCCTACAGGAATGACAGGTTCATTAAGTTCTACAAGTGAAAATGTTCACGATGTACTTATTGATGTAGATAACTTTATTCTTAAAGATGTTCAATCAAGTGCTGTTGAAAACGTAGCACAAACCGGAAGAAAAAGTAGAATTTTTAGTTTAGCATAATGGCAAATAATCCTATATCACAATCAAATCAAGTTGAATTCAACGATTCAGTTTTAACAACTAAGGCTTGGAATTCATCTCGTTACGACGGTAGACAATTATCAGCAGCTAAAATTAATAGATTTACTGTTGGAGATTCTACTTACGGTAAAACACCAGTTATCCAAAATTATAGTAGAAATATTTATATAGGGAACGATATAGTAGGTATGAGTTCAATTACTGGTGAGGCTGAAGATAATTCACTCCTTCAATTTGATAATTTTTCTTATGCGCAAACTAACACCTACATTACTGTAAATGAAGATGATAGCATTACCTTTAATACATTAAATGAACCAATCGAAGACGATTATAGTGAAATAATAGGTTTTTACCAAGCATTTTATGATGATTTTAAACAAGGTACCTACTGTAAAATCATTATAAATGATTTAAGCCAAAAAAATAATCTTAGACCATCATATCCTATATGGTTTAATGGGGGACAATTCCAAAAACTACTCAAATTAACCCCAGGTAATAGCTCCCATTTAAAATTCACGAAAACGAATAATGCCCTTGATTATGATCATGGCCCAAATGAGACTACAGGATTTTTAAGTACTATGTATGATGAAACTTTACTAAATGAGTTCTATACAGGATCATTAGTAGGTGAAATTTCTTTCCAACCCCCAAGAGATGGTGATGATGGTGTTTTCCCCATTTCCTCAGAAACAGGTATATTAGCAGAAAATATAGGAAATTTAATTGATTCAGCTATAAGTTATAAAAATAATTCAAGTTATAAAGGTGATAAAAGATTTTTTGCGTCATTTCTTATTTCGGGTAGTGAGGCTCCTATAAGAACCATAACAACAGGTAGTGTTGTTTCTATGCAGCAAACCTTTAGATCAAACAACCTAGCAGAGCTATCTACGGCTGAATTTCAGTCACACAGCATAAGCACCCATGTAATCAATTTTACAGAAAACACTAAACTTCACCAAGATTATATTTCAATTAACCAAACTAGTGATCCTATGACTCCTCCTCTTCATGGATCAGGAAGTGTTATATTTTCTCAAGTAAACGATACTACCCCTTCATTATTAATAGAACTTAATAAATCCAGTGAATTACCTGAGGGAACAGGTAATAAACCTTTTATTATATTACCTCATAATATACATCCTTTTATTAAAGATAACCTTTTATACTTCCTCACCCAGGCTGGTATTGATGTAGGAGGAAACACATCTACTGTACTAAAAATTAACCCTAGCAACAGACTCCTTAAATAATATATATTTATAAACAAAACCAAATTTAAATGGGATATTTAGATAATTCAAGCGTTATTGTAGACGCTATATTAACCAAAAAAGGCCGCGAACTTTTATCACAACAAAACGGGTCTTTTAATATTACTCAGTTTGCTTTAGCAGACGATGAGATTGATTATACGTTATATAACGAAAATCACCCAAATGGATCTGCTTTTTATGGTGAGGCTATTGAAGCATTGCCACTAATTGAAGCAATTCCTAATGAAAATAATACTATGGTATCTAAACTAGCTACTCTTAATAGAGGGTCTACAATTATACCAACTATTCAAGTGCAATCTACAGCTATTTCAATTACTAGAACTGGTGGAGGAGCTAATAATACATTTACCATTACACCTAGTACTAATGGGTTAACTGATACTGTTGAATCAGGTTACTCTTTCACAGTAGCTGATAGAAGAATCCTTTTCTCAGGTACAGGTGTTGGTGGTCCTGATCCAACCACTTTTGAGGTCCCATTCACAGGAACAGCTTTATCCCAGACATTTGTGGGAACATCATTCACTGGTACTGCTTTAAAGGGCGCTACATTATTTGGTAGTAACACAGCTTTAACCACTTCTATTATAGTTGTAGGACTTGACACTGGTGCTAGAACAACCATCACCCTTACAGTAACCAAAGAATCATCAGGTGGCACAACAGCAGCCCGCAATCTATAATTAATTTAAATTAACATGGCAACTTATACACAATTTGACGAAAATTTTGACGTTGTAAACGACATATCTAGAGTATTTTCTAACGCTTGGTCTGGTATTACTCCCAATAATGATTTAGGAGCTAATCATTTTTCTTCTAGCACTCAATACGTAACTGATAATCCTACAGCTAGTGGTGCGTTCTTTATGGAAGTATATAGTACAGATCCAGACGCTAATCCAACTACGGCAGAAGTACAATATTCTATAGCTTATGGCAGCAGAACGGGAAAAGGAGGATTACAATTTAATGATGGTGTAGGTGCTGAAAATTTTACTTCTACTAAAGCTATTTATAGTCAGTATAGAAACCTAGTATTTGGTGGAGATGAAACACAAAATTTTTCATTTAACGGCTACGTTCCTGATGATATTTATGTTATTAATGTAAATAGGGCTAGATATAAAAACGCCCTTAGATTAGGTAATTTGAATCTTGTTATTTCAGGTGCCACATCAAACCAGCCCCTACATCTTACAGATGATTCAGTTACAACATCTGGATCAGCAAATGCTAATAGAGCAGGTGTAGGAAGAGAATTTAATTTAGTATCAGGTTCTAATGGAATAAGATTAGGTTCAAGTAACACATATGTAACTGATAGTGGTTCATATGGATTTGTATACCCAGATGCTGGATTTATTATTTTAAATGCGGATGCTTTAGACCATAGTGGCTCCGCAGCCGCATTTGCAGCTGGGGGTGGTGGAACTAACCTAGGTACAGTTGTTACTTCAGACAACGAAGCAAAGAATCCTATTTTGTTACAAGAAGCTTTAAAACTAGGAGGTAGCTTTATATTAGATTCTCAAGAAGATATATCTAGTAAATTTTATTTCTGCAGAGCTCGAAATTCAGAATTTAACTATTCTACTAATGACTCATTTACTGAAGCCGATGGGACTATAAAATATGATTCTATGATTGATAATCCACAAGTTTATATTACTACTGTGGGATTATACAATGATAATCAAGATTTATTAGCAGTTGCTAAATTAAGCCAACCTCTTCCGAAAGATTTTACTAAAGAAGCCCTTATTAAGGTTAAACTAGACTATTAATGGCTGGTATATTTAAAAAATTCAGTGCGAACGACATAAAAATAACACCTTTTGAAGCCCATAAGCAGTATAATACTACTAATTTGGCTTCAATTGGTGCTAGTACTGAGTCTTTAGCTTGGAGTGGGGCTAGTAAAAACACATTTTCTACAGGAAGCAGACTTTACTATCAAGTAGATAAGCTTTATTATAGAAATTATATTAATGAAAGGGCACATAGATTAGAAATAGATAGTGCTAATTATAAAGTTCAAGAAAGAAGATTATATCAAAGTGCTAGTTTACTTTCATTAAGCCAAAAGACATTTGGCTCTCAAATTCAGCCAGGAACATTTGAACTCTCAGGATCTAAAGGATCAACCCAATTTAATCTTAAAGATGATGGGTATGGGAATTTATATGACATAAATTTAGGAAAAGATAATTTTCCCGATGAAAAACATAGAGTATTTTACTTAGCTCCAATTAAAGGTTTTAAACGTTCTGATTTAACTTTAAATTATGAAACAGGAAATACTTATATAAATACTCCTTTTTCAGGAGGTTATTCTGGTACGATTTTAGATGATTCATATTTCCAAAATAAAGTTACATTTTTTAATAATGCATTTGTAAAATCAGGACAGTCTACAACTGGTTTATTTAATACTCCCTATATAACACAAAATGCTAAAACTGATTCTAGAATTACTATTAAAAATGCTCCTTATTTAAACTTTAATGAAGATGATTTTGCTATAAGTTTTTATTTCATCCCCGGATCCGATATGCCAATAGCTTTATCTTCAACCCCACGATATATTTTAACTAAAGAAGGAGCTCAAGATTCTTTCCCCTTAGGATCAGAAGCAGGAGGAAATTATTCAACAAGCACATCTGGAGCATTAGATATTACTACTACACCCGCAGCTAATAGATTCCCATACAGATTAACTTTATCAGGAAGTAATGTTGGGGTTCCTACTAATAATTTTGCCGCAACTGGTTCTTTAGTATTTGAAAGGTTTGATGGAGATATAAAATCTTCTGTAGCTGGGGTTGTATTTTTAAGCGCGAGTTCAAATGTAAATGTACCCATCCATGTACTTGTTCAAAAATCTGGTGATAATTTAGTGATATATAAAAATGGAACCCAAGTTGCAACCAGTTCAGATTTAACAACAGGGACATGTCAAAATAATAGCGATATAACTATATTTAAAAAGCAAAATCCCGATGGAACATATAGTAGTATTTCTTCCTCGGCTACAGCTGAAGCAGCTTGGGCTGGGCAATTATCAGAACAGGGAGACGGATTTGCCATTCAACAATTACAAATGTGGGATAAAGCTTTAACAGAAACAGAAATTCAAATGGTTTCAGAATCATTTACGGGCACTTATCCTGTAGGTAATTTATTTTATGATAATGGATTTACTATTATTACTCACCCTAAATATATGGATGTATTTAATGGAGGTGAGTTAAATACTTTAAAATACAAAAATACCCATTTAATTACTGAAAATGAATATCAGTGTAATGTAAAAGAGGAAGAATTCGAATTTACTACTAATAAAACAGCATTAAAAGTTTCTCCTAATAATGAAGTAGCAGATTTCACAACAGGATCAGCTTTTAAACCGTACGTAACTACAGTTGGTTTATATAATGACAATGGAGAATTATTAGTAGTAGGAAAATTAGGACAACCAATTAGAAAAAGTAGTGAAACAGAAACTACATTCGTTATAAGATTTGATACATGATAATACCAGAAAGTTATGAACAATTCCCAGAAGGCACATATGGATACGTTTACCAAACAACCCACTTACCTACTGGAAAGAAATATATTGGCAAAAAATCGTTAATATATAATCAAAAGAAAAAAATTGGTAAACGTGAATTAGCACTGTGGGAAGGTAAAGGAAGACCACCAGTTTACAAGCAAGTTCAAAAAGAAAGCGATTGGAAAACCTATTATGGTTCTCATCAATTTATTAAAGATGAAATCAAAAGTGGTAATCAAGCTGATTTTAAGAGACATATCTTACAATTAGCTTATTCTAAAAAAGAATTAACTTATTTAGAAAATAAAGCATTATTTACTTTAGGTGTTTTAGAAACCGAAGATTACTTAAACGACAATATTGAAGGAAGATATTTCAAGAAAGATTTTGGCTTTTGACCTTTCGTTCATATATTTAAGGCATGAAGGAGGATCGCCTTATTTTTTTACTCGAAAGTCTTCTAGGAAAAAGCAAAAACGCACGCGGAGGCGATGAAGCTGTATTTAGTTGCCCAAATTGCAACCACCATAAGAAAAAATTAACATTTAACAAATACACACAAAAATTCCAATGTTGGGTGTGTGGCTTTAAGGGTGCTAGAGCAATACAACTTCTTAAATTTATTAAAGCTCCTTACAACTCTTTCCAAGAGTTAAAAGATATTGATGCTCAATATAAGTTTAAATCTACTCATGTAGAAAAACCTAAAGATCAACTTCAATTACCTGAGGGATTTACCCCACTACTTAAAGGTAGAGGGTTAATCCGAGATAAAGCATGGAGTTATCTACAATCCCGCGGAGTTACTGCACAAGACGTAGTAAAATACAACATTGGATATATTGAAGAAGGCAAATTAGCCAACTTTATAATCATACCAAGTTATGACAGACACGGATCCCTTAATTATTGGGTGGGTCGCTCGTTCGATCCGCAAGCTTACCACAAGCACAAGCTTCCGCCAACATCAAAAGATATTATTGGCTTTGACATGCTTTGTAACTTTAATATTCCTATTATCATTTGCGAAGGTGCCTTTGACGCAATCGCAATCAAACGAAACGCCGTGCCCTTGTTTGGAAAACGAATCAGTAAATCACTCTACAAAGAACTTGTAAGAGGTAATGTAAAACAAATATACCTTGCACTTGATCAGGATGCTATAAATGATTCACTTAAATATGCTAAGGAACTTATGGCATATGGTAAGGAAATATTTTTATTAGAACTTGAAGGTAAAGACCCAAGCGACTTAGGTTTTGACGCTATGACTCGCATATTGCAGAATGCAAAACCACTAACTTTCCAAGGATTAGTAGAAAAGAAAATCTTGTATCAATAAGCTATATGTATTGACAAACTGCAGTTTATATGAAAATAGCTCTTTTACCAGGTGGATTTAAACCACCTCACTTAGGACATTATAATATGGCAAAATATCTTGCAGATTTTGCTGATAAAGTTATAGTAAGAATTGGTCAAAAAGAAAGAGAAGGTATAGGAGCACCACTAGCTCTTGAAATTTGGAATCTTTATAAAGAATCTGATCCTGACCCTAGAGCTAAAAAACTTATAATAAGCGTTGCACAATCACCATCCCCCATAAAAGATGTATATGATTTTGTAGAAACTACTGCACCTGAAGGATCTACAGTTATCCTTGGTTTAGGTGAAAAAGATGCTACTGATGGACGTTATAATAGTATCCCTAAATTTGCAGAACCACGCAACATTAAGGCAGAAATAGAATTAGTACCACCTCAAGCTGGTGGTATTTCAGGTACTCGCATGCGTGAGATAGTTAAATCTAATAGTAAGATTGAATTTTTTAAATATATCCCAGAGTTCTTACCTGAAGAAATTAAAGAAGAAATTTGGACTAAACTTTTAGATACTACCCTACCTACTGAAGTAGATGAAATAATGGGTGGTACTATGAATAGAGAAGAAATGGCTAAACATAATAAAAATATGCAAAAACTTCGCCAATTCCTTTCTAAACAAGGGGATCAAATGACCCAAATCCCTACTAAATTAACAAAAGGGTTAAGAAGAAAGTTATATGAAAAACTCGGAATCCAAAGAGGAACAATCGAAAGTGAAGTACAATTCTTATCTAGGGAAATACTTGAACTTTTTAAAGACAATATCGGAAAACCCTACGAAACCGGGGGTATAGAAGGGTATATTGAAGGGGGTGAAGTTGTATTAGAATATGAAATCGACCTTAAATTTATACCATCCGACAGTATACCAGGATTTAGTTTTGATGCTTCTGCAGATGACGAAAACATCGAAATTGAAATAACCTATAACCCTAATTCATTCCCTGATGAATTTAATAGTCTTAATGCAGAATTAAAAGAAACTTTACGCCATGAAATTGAACATATAACTCAATTTGGGTTTGAACTTAAAGGTGGTTTTGAAGAATACAAAGGTTCTATCCCATTTCACAAGTATCTTCAATTATCACATGAAATTCCAGCGTTTGTTAGAGGGTTATACAAACGCGCTAAAGTTAAAAAAATGTCACTTAAAGATACTTTTAATGAATTTTTTGATGACTATATAGATAGCTTTAATAACCCCCAAGAAATAGAACAAGTTAGGACTGCGTGGTCTAATTGGGCACGTGAAAATTTACCCGATGCCCAATTAGACGAAAACTATCCACCGTATAAAGCAAATCAAGTTCAACAAACTAGATATAGGGCAAGTGATACATTTACAAATGATCCTAAAAAGGCTAAAAAATTAGGATATTTAGAAGATGATGCAGTAGATGAAGGAGATACCTATGAAAAAATGGCTGCTAAAGGTAAAAAAGCGGGCAACTTAAAACAGGGTACTGTCAGAAAACGTTTAAAAATTCCTAAAGGTGAAAAAATACCTCTTTCTTTAATTAATAAAGAATTATCTCGCCTTAAAAAAATGGAAAAGAGAAGTGCTAAAAATCAAAAATATTATAAAGCATTAACGTTAGCTAAAACCTTAAAAACTACAACCCATAAAGAAAATATAGATCCTAAAGCTCAAAAGAAGCATAAGGGTAAATCTGCTCCCTATGGTTCAGCTTATGAACCTGTAAAAGAAGGAGACCCTAAAATAGGTACAGGTAAAAAGCCTAAAGGATCAGGGCGTCGTTTATATACCGATGAAAATCCTAAAGATACTGTAAAAGTTAAATTTAGCACTAGGCAAGATATAGTTGATACTTTATCTAAAAAATCATTTAAGGCTAAATCTCACGCACGTCAATCACAAATTATTAACTTAATTCACCAACGTGTAAGAGCAGCATATAGTAGAGCTAAAGACCCAGCTGTTAAAAAACGCTTAAAATCTGGGTTAGATTATATTACTAAGCGTAAGGATGCATCAAAAAGAAAAACACAAAGGATGAGAAAAGAAGGATTATTTTCTAAAGAATGGTGGTTAGATGTAATCACTGAAGAAATATTAAGCGAAGGAGGTGCAGCTGGACACATGGCTCACCCATTTGATTTACCAAACGTTAAAACAGGTAAAGATTTAATTAAATCGTTTGAACAAGCTGCCGATAGTTTGAAAAAAACACCCGGTAGCGTCAAGATAGATGGCGTAAATGCGTCAATTAGATTGGTAAATTTCGACGGTAAACGTGAGTTCGCCATGGATCGCGGCTCAAAAAAGGCACTTGATTTACGTGGCGTTACTAAAGCTGACTTAGAAGATAGATTTGGTGCTGGTCACGGTATGATTAAATCTGGTGGTGACGTATTAGACATATTTAATGCAGCTTTACCTTCAATCCAAGAAGAATTAAATGCATTAGGATTAATTGATGATCCTAATATTATGTTTAATATGGAATACGTTAGTGGTAAATCTAATGTTCAAGACTATGGTAAAAATTTCTTAGCAATCCATGGCCTTTTAAAAGTAGAAACTAAAGAAGTACAAGGTGCTCGTAAAATGTTAACTAAAAGAATAACATCTGAAAAACTATTTGCACAAAGTGATATGGACGAGTTACTTAAAAAGTTAGAGCCATTTGCTAAAAAGAAAGGATTCGAAATATACGGTTCAGTACCTACAACATTTACTAAAGACCCTGATTTTAAATCTGCACTAAATACTAGATACACTATTGATACAGCTGAAGGTGATCAAACTAAAACATTAGCTCAATGGTTAAATGGTGTTACTAATATCCCCAAAACAGATCGCCTAAAAATAAACATTGAAGAAACCGACTCTATTAAAGACGTAGGTGCCCTAAGTAAACAAGTATACTTTGCTGTATTTGGTGGTGAAAATGTAGATTCACTATTTAGTGATGAACAAGAAGTTAATAAAGCTATCCAAGGAGCTACTACATATCTCGCAACTGAAAAATTAGGTGACGCAATATTAGATGTACTTGATTCGCCTATGGGTTCAGTTAATGATCATGAGGGTGTAGTTATTAGAGACGAGAAAATTTCCCCACGTCCATTTAAAATTACAGGTAAATTTATAACCGGAGGTGTATCCTCAGATTTCCAGAAATAATGAAATTAAAAGATATATTAAACGAAATTACAGGAACTAAAGTTAAGGTAAAAGATCTTACTTTTAATATGTTAAAAAAAGTTTTCTCCTCAAAATATCAAAACCTAAGTAAAAGTGATACACGATCTATATATAAAGATCCTGTTTACTTACCCCAAGGTGATGGAAGTTCTAAAGGTATTATTGATGATGAGGCTTTAAAAGCTTATAAAGAATATATTATAAAAAGGGTGGGAAACGTTGAAATTACTTTAGATCCTACTAAAAATAAAGCCACTATAGAGGACCAAAATTTTAAAGATAGAGAATCTCGTATAGGAAAAGGTATTAATTAAATAAAAGTTATGTTAAATAAAGAATTTAAAAGAAAAGATGTAGAGCGTATGCGTAACCTTATTAAAGGTAACACAAATGAATCTGCAGAGTTACAAGTTGGTTATAAAACTAAAATAGAAGATCATAAAGAAGGTGATATTTGGGAAGAAGGTGGTAAAAAGTGGATTATTAAAGATGGTATAAAACAAACCTATACTAAATTAGATAAAGTAAAAAAAGAAGCTATCTTACCACTATTTTGCCCCTGTTGTGGTACTTTAATGAAAAAACGCAATGATGTTAAAATGTATAAAATACATAAAAAATGTTTTGATTGCGTAATTGATATGGAGGCTAAACTTAAGCTAGAAGGTAAATATGAAGAATATGAACGTAATATAATAGCAGGTAATGCTGAAGCTTATTTAGATGATCTTGAACAATATTTATTAGAAGCAATTAATGAATCTAATACCCAATATGTTTCTGAAAGGGGTGAAGTTGAACGTTGGAAGGGGGGAATTGATAAAACCGAATTTCTTGGCCAAATAAAAACTAACTTTAAAGATTTTAGAAAACAAGTCGACGATTATAAAAACAATAAAACAGATGATCAAACTTAAAGAACTTTTATTTGGCAAACCTGATTGCGATTGTGGTTGTGGTAATTGCGAAGATACTAAACTTAACGAGGGTGTTAAAGTATCCGAAAATTTACAATATCACTTAAATAATAAAATCCCATTAGGTGAATCCGTATTTAGAATCAGTTCTAACGCTCATGTTAAATTATTTGCAGAAACTAGAAAACTATGGGAAGCAAATAAAATAACCCTATCTGAAGCTGATGAATATTTCATGTCTACAGATGCAGGTCGTCAGGGGATGTATGAAGGTAAATTAGTACCTCTTGATTTACCCTATATTATGGAAGCTACTAAAAAGAAAAAGAAAAACCCACCACTAAATAAACCAAAACGAGGGGGCCCTAAAGCATATTTTGTTTATGTTAGAAACCCTAAAACTAAAAAAATTAAAAAAGTTACTTTTGGTTCAGGTGGATTAAGAGCAAAATTAGGAAATAAAAAAGCCTCACAGGCATTTGCAGCAAGACATGATTGTAAAAATAAAAAAGACAGGACTAAAGCTAGTTACTGGAGTTGTAACCTTCCTAGATACCATAAGCAGTTGGGCCTTGCAACACCTGCCTCAACTTTCTGGTAAGCCTTATACTGATATAATAGAGGCAGACGGCACAACAAGTCGTCTGTTTTCTGCTTCAACTAAGCCAGAAACTTTAAAGTGGCATATGGATGATGAAGATAGAATTATTACAGTTCTTGATAAAACTAATTGGCAATTTCAATTTGAAGATCAATTGCCGGTTCCTTTAAATAAGCCTATATTTATTAAGAGACATCAATGGCATCGTCTTATAAAAGGAGACGGTCCATTAATAATTAGTATCTATAAACATGCAAGAACGCAAACTAACAAAACCTGAGGCTAAAGCCAAAGAGCGTATAGTTAAAGATTTAAAGGGGGCTAAAGCTGACTTTAAAAAACGTTACGGTAAAGATGCTGAGGCCGTTATGTATGCTACTGCTACTAAACGTGCTAAAAAAGTAGCCGAAGATGGTTGTGGGTGTGGGTGTGGAGATAGTGAAATAAACCATACTATAAACGAACTAATTGAAGATTTAGTATATGAAGAACTATGTAAGCGAGGTAAAGCTTATATAGCTGCTCGTAAAAGGGCGGGAGAAAAATCTTCTGCTTACTTATCTGGACGTGCTGTAAAAGTATGTAAAGGACAAATGAAAGGAGCAGGTGGTAAAAGAAAAAAATCTTATAGAAAAAAAAGACGTAAAAACGAATCTTTATATAATCAATTAAAACCACAAGTATTAAACCACTTAGAAGAATTATTTAATGATCCCTATTTTGCTATATTAGCAGAATACAATGTTTCTGAAGGTAGTATAGACGAAAGTTTAAAAAATTGGTTTAAAAAAGAAGATTGGGTTCGTATTGATACCCAAGGAAATATTGCTGGTAAGTGTGGTACAATGCCTAAAGGTAAAGCAACACAACGTTGTTTACCTCGTGCTAAAGCTAATTCACTTACTAAAGCCCAACGTAGAGCTACAGCTAGAAAAAAAGTTAGAGGTAGTAAAAAGGGTAAACAATTTGTTAGAAACACTAAAAAAGCTAAAGTTAGCTTTAAAAAGAAAAAATAATATGAGCTTTTTAGACGAAAATATGGTAGTCACTGACGATCCTGCTAAGGCAGAAGCTTTAGCTAAAAAAGGGGTTATGGTTAAATTAGTAGATTCTGTTGATGAAAAACTTGATCCTGTAGGGAAAGAAGATGGTGATATAGATAATGATGGTGATGTAGATAGTACTGATAAGTATTTAGCTAATAAAAGAAAAGCAGTAGCTAAAGCTATTATGAAATCTAAAAAAACTATTAAAAAAGAAACCCTTGAAGAAGGAATTTTGTCTAAATTATTAGGTGGTGCAGCTGTTCTTGCTGGACTTTTTGCACTAGGAAAAATCAATACTAGTGATTCTGAAATCCAAGCTCTACAAGCTAAATATGAACAAGCCCAAACAGAAGAGGAAAAAGATCAAATTAAAGATCAAATTACAGCTCGTTTGATTTTTTTAGATACTGGTAAAGAACAAGTTAAAGAAGATGCTGTTGATACTATTGGGAAAGGATTAAAAAACCTAGATAACTTTTTAAGCAAAGCAGCTAGTGGCAGCGTAACCCTTACATCAATAGTTAGAAGCATAGTTGATTCCTTTGACGACTTAGGAATTGAAAATATGAAAGATAGAGAGTTTGTAAAAGAGATTTTAGATAAAATAAAAGACGAAAAAAATCCAATAGTTCCTTTTGCAAAAGGTAGTGATGAGGAAAAAAAGTTTTTTGGTATTCTTGCTAAATCAAGTATGAATCAAAAGAATATAAAAATTATTGAAGATAAAATTAAGGAAATCCGCGATAAAAACTCAACTAATGAAGGTATGAAAAAAGATAAAGAAGAATTTAACTATAAAGCTCCTAAAGATAAAGATAATGACGATATTAGGATAGATCCTGATACTGAATTTAAAATTGATTTGAAGCACCTTATCCAAAAACATATGAAAGAGGGTAAGTCTAAAGAAGATACAATTAAGTTTACTAAAGAATTAATGGCAAAACTTCACAATAAAGGTGAAGTTACAGTTGATGGTACTAAAATTGTATTTAAAGAAGCTAAAAAGAAAAAAAGTGGTTACATGGGCTATACTGAAATGGCCGAAGCTGATATTCCTATGGATAAGCCAATGGCACTACCAGAACCAGATGCACCTGATTACTTAGGTGATGATGGTATGGATTATGAAGGTGGAATGGCTAAAAGCCAAATGCTTAAAATGAAGAAATATGCTGTTGCTCTTTGTGATATGATTGAAGATGAATCACAATTAGAATCATGGGTACAAGCTAAATTAACTAAAGCATCTGACTATATGTCCTCAGTTTTCCATTACTTAGATTATCAAAGATCTAAAATGAACGATGAATAATTTAACCGAACAAAAACTAAGACGCAAAATACGTCAAATCCTTAAAGAGGAAAGAGAGTATCAATTACGTCAATTATCCCCTGGGGCACATGATGCTTTAGGCCCAGGTACCTTAGGTATCCCCCCATCTGCTGTAGTTGACGTTAAAATCATTAAAGCACCTAAACCAATTTTTAAGTGTTTTCTTGATAATGGTCAGGCATTTAACTTGATCGATAACGGAGAATACATGCAAGCTGACATTAATCGTATTTTATTTGATTTAGATAGAGACGATGATATTAATGGTGCAAAATATGAGCTTAAAAAGCTAATGCAACAAGGTAGCATTAAATCAGATGAGGAGGAAGAAGAAACTGATACCTCATCTGCTGAACCCGACTTCGCTACTGACGAACCCGCAGATGAACCCGTAGACGAACCTGAAGGAGATGAATAATAATCCTGAATTCCAACAAGCCCTAACAGGTATCTATAAAGATGGTGTTAAAAAATTTAATATCCGTACTACTCCTAAAGTAGTACTACGTAAAGATGCTGAAAATGGAGCAATGACTTTAGGCCGTACTGCATATTATGATCCTAACGATTTAACTATTGTTCTTTATACATCAAATCGCCACCCTAAAGATATACTTAGATCATTTGCTCACGAATTAATTCACCATGTACAAAATGAACGTGGCGATTTAAATTTAGGAGATTCTAGTGATCCCCAATATGCTCAAAATGATGACCATTTAAGAAAAATGGAAATGGAAGCATATCTAGAAGGTAATATGCTTATGAGAGATTTTGAAGACAATTTTAAGTATCAACAAGAATAACATATGTAATAACGTATAGACTGATTCATAGCCAGTCGATTAAAAAAATTTAGAGAGCTGTGACCTCATATTTGGGGTTTCAGCTTCTTTTTTGTATATTTAATAGTTAAGATTAAGCAATGGAAAAAGTATTAATAATCGGAGCCGGTGTAGCGGGCGTAAATGCTGCAACAAAATTAGTAGATAATGGTTATATTGGTGAAAAAATTACCATTATTGATATGGGTAATGACCCATATAAGCGTAAACCAGAAGAAGTCATGACAGGCTTTATGGGTGCTGGTGGATGGTCAGATGGTAAACTTACTTACCATACATCTATTGGTGGCCACATGTCAAAGTATTGTGGTGATGAGCGTGCAATGGAGTTAATGGATGAAGTAATTTCTAATTTTAGAAGATTCCACCCCAAACCTGAAGTTATTCAGTGTTCACATCCTGTAGAAGAGCCAGAGTTTATTAAACCTTATTTTGGTTTGCGACTATTCCCTGTATGGCACATTGGAACAGATTACCTACACGAGATTGGTAAAAATTGGTATGAATACCTTCGTTCTAAAGGCGTTAAGTTTATTTGGAATAATAAAGTTAATAAAATCGAATTTGACAAAAACAGAGCTTACTACAATAATGTAGACAATCCACGCCCTGCAAGTAGTATTGAAATGTATGATCGTTTGATTTTTGCTGTTGGTAAGTCTGGTATTGATTTTGGTAAGCATCTTATTGAATCAAATGACCAACCTACTGAAGCTAAGCCTGTACAAATTGGTGTGCGTTTTGAAGCTCCCCAAAAACATTTCCAAAAATTGATTGATATTAGCTATGACTTTAAGCTATATCGTAAATTTGAAGACAAAGGTGTTTCCCTCAGATCATTCTGTACAAACAACAATGCAGCGTTTGTCGCTGTTGAAGAAACATATGGTGATCACAGTTATAATGGCCATGCTAAAAAAGATGAAGCATATCGTAACGATATGACTAACTTTGGTATCCTAATGGAAATTAGAGGTATTGATAAGCCATTTGATTGGTCACGTGAAGCAGTTAAAAAACTTCAAATCAATGGTACTGGTACTTATTATTCACCTAGTAAGCGAGTACCATCTAAAACAAGTGAAGGCGATTATGTCAAGACAGAAGTTGTAGATAGTATGGATATCTTATACGATGCTATTGGTGATAATGCAACTTATATTGTTGATTTTATTGAAGATATGCAAAAAGTATTCCCAACATTAGGTAACGATTGGGGTATTTATATGCCAGAAGTTAAATACCTTGCACCAGAACCACTTGTAAATTATGATGATTTATCCCTTCAAGAAATACCAAATGTTCACTTTGTAGGTGATGCTCTTTCAGCTAGAGGCATTACAGTAAGTGGTGCTCAAGGAACTTATGTTGCTGATACTATTTTAGAAGAACAAACTAAATTTGATCACTTAGCAGATGCTACTTATATTGGTGGACTAACAATGCCCTCAGAAAAAAACGAATATTGGAAATCATTATGAATCAAGAAGAAATTAACGATCACATCCGAAGACAAAATGAAATTATGGGAAAAGAAGATTTTCCTAAGTCAAGAAAAATGAAATCACCTGATGGTACTATAGCATACATTTGGGATAGTAAACTCCATAACTGGGAAGGACCAGCTCTTATACCAGAGGGTGATAAACGCAAAAGAGAGTATTATATTTATGGCATCCAGTATTCAGAAGAAGAATGGAAAGAAAGAAAACGTGACGGTAAGGGTTTGCCATGGTATAAAGACCCAAGATTTAAATCAAGAACAGCAGGATAATGAAAATTGGACTTACAGGAACTATGAGTGTTGGTAAAACAACATTAGTTAAAGCTCTATCTGAGATAGAACAATTTAAAGGATATACTTGTACTACTGAACGTAGTCAATATCTTAATTCACTAGGTATTCCCTTAAATCATGCTACAACTATTGAAGGCCAAACTATATTTTTAGCAGAGCGTGTAACAGAATTAATGCAAGACTGTTTAATTACTGATCGTACTGTTATTGATGTTATGGCATTTACTAATTGTGCTAAAAAAGTAAGCTATATTGACGGTGATGCTTTTGCTGATTATGCTTCGCGGTTTGTTAGACAATATGATTATATATTTTATATCTCTCCTGAGGGAATGGATGTCGAAGATAATGGGGTTCGAGAAACAGATACTACGTATAGAGCAGAAATTGACAATGAAATTAAAAAACTTTTAAACAAATATCGTCCGATTTATTTTGAACTCAAAGGAACTACCAATGAGCGAATCAATCAGATGATGAATATAATACAATTTTAATATGAAATTATGGAAATGGATAGTGGGACTATTTGCAGCTATTGGTGGTGCTGCTGCGATAGCTTCCACTCAAAAGAAAAAAGCCCACGAAAAAAATGTTAAAGAAAACCAAAAACAGGTCAAGCAGGTACAAGCTAAAACTAAACAAGTTCAGCAACAAAAAGCTGAGACTAAAAAGGCAATTACTACTCAAAAGAAAAAAGTAACTACTGCTAAAAAGCAAGTTAAAAATACAAGTAGTGCTAAAAAGACTGCAAAAAGTTTTGAACAAAAATACCGCAAGCCAGGTAGACCAAAAAAGAAATAATGAAAAATATATTAGTAACTTTACTCTTAGGGTTATCTAACATATGTTATTCACAAGATACTCTTCGAATTCCCGCTACGGAACTTGAAGAGTTCTTCTTGGCTCTAGATACCCTTGAAATCCAAGACTCAGCTAAAGCAATATTAATTACTGAACTTGAGCGAACTATTAAACTATATGAACTCCTCGCTGAACAAGACAGTTTAATTATAAAATTTAAAGATCAAGAAATATCTTTACTAAACGACCAGATTCAACTTCATTTAGATTACATAAATGAAACTGATAAGTGGTATAATAAACCCTCAGTAGGAGTTACAGCTGGTGTGTTAGGTACTATATTTTTAATACAAGCTTTAGATTATACGCTGCCTGACTGATTTTTGTATATTTATTATTGTTAACAACAATACTTTTGCAAAATGAATAAAGCTGATATCAAGCAAATTATATTTGAAGAAATTGAAGCCGCTATTAAGGAGCTAAACGAAAACATGTCTCCTGAAGATTTAGCAGCAGATTCTCGTCCTGAAGAAGACGACATTACACCTCCAGGTATCGAAGATATGTCACCAGATCCTATATTTGGTGCTGATCCTTCATATGTTGAAGAGGAAGAATTATCTGAGATGCCCCGCACCTCAAATAAATTCAAACTCAGCCAGGATGCTGATATGAAGCAAGTCCTCCAATTTATGCAACGCGTAAATAACAGACTTAAAACATTCAAATCACCAGGACAAAAGCGCCCTAAAAAGCGTTTTACACCTGAAGAAATGAAATCGTTAGCAACAGCAATGCTCAACCCAGAAGGATTTACTTCTAAAGACGTAATTGCTGTTACCTCATATAACAGCCCCGCTCAAGCAAATAAATTTTTAAAAGCGCTTGAAATGAAGGGCTTAATTACATTAACCTCACAACTTAAAAAAGCACAAGAACCAGCTCGCGATCCTGATGCCCCTGAAACCAGAGGTAGAAAACGCAGAGATGCTGAATTTGATATGTCAGATGATCCTACAATGATGGACTTCGGGGATTTTGATGATTTAGATTTAAGTGACCCACTAGCAGAAACTAAAGCAACCATGACAAACTTAGAAAAGTACATTAAACAGCAAATCAAAGAAGCTAAAAATCCATTAGCTAAAAAGATGAAAGAAATTGAAAATCAAGGACGCGTTGCAGCGCTTGAAACTAAATTAGCTGCTATTGCCGAAATGATTGAAGAAACAGAAGGTCGTTTAACTCGTATTGACGAAGATAACGAGTTTAGAGACATGATGGATAAAAACGCTGTTAAAGAAGTTCGTAAGCAACTTAAAGAACTTGAAAAAGCTAAAGGTAAGCTTGAAAAAGAAAGAGCTAAATTAGAAGGTAAAGTCGAAAAAAAAGAAGTAGTTGATGAAGACTTGCCCGTAGCTGAAGACGCAGTAGAAGAAGATGCTATAGACGCAGCTATTGATGAAGTTGAATTAGAAGAAGATAACTTTGCACTTAATGAATCAGTTAAGCGTATGCAAAAATTAGCTAACCTAAAAGGCTAACTTAACTAAATATAAAATTTAAGGGGACTTCGGTCCCCTTTCTTTTTAGCTACGTATATACGATGGCAGACATTAAAGCAATTATAAAACAAGGGATATATAAAATAATTTCTCCTAGTGGAAGAATATATATAGGTCAAACTATAGATATAGCAAGGAGATTTAAAGAATATAAAAATTTAAGGTGTAAAAGCCAGCCTAAACTTTACAATTCATTAAAAAAATATGGGCCTGATAAGCATATTTTTGAAATATTAGAAGAGTGTCCTACAAACTTTCTTTTAGAAAGAGAAATTTTTTACAAAAAATTATTTAATAGTGTAGAAAAGGGATTAAATTGTGAACTATATGATATAGGTAGTGGTGGTCCTAGGTCTAAAGAAACTATAGCTAAAATTTCTAAAAGTCAAAAAGGAATTCCAAAGAAAGGTGGATGGCATCATAGTAATGAATCCAAAAAACTTAAAAGCGAATTAGCTAAGGGTAAACCTAAACCTAAAGGATTTGGAAAAAAAGTAGCCCAAGCTAAAGCTAATAACCCTAATTTAGGGGATAGTTACAAAAAAAGAATCATAGACCTTAATACTGGAAAAATCTATAATAGTTGCACAGAAGCAGCACAAGATAATAACATAAGTCCCTCTATTATTAGTAATAGTTTAAATGGACTTTATAAAAAATCTAAATGGAATTTTAAACACTATGGCTGATATTAAAGACATAATCAAAAAAGAGTTTATTAAAAGTGCTCAGTCTCCTACATATTTCATGAAAAAATATTGTTGGATCCAGCACCCAACAAGAGGTAGAACACAGTTTAACCTATACCCATTCCAAGAAAAAGTATTAGGACTACTAAATAAACACGATAAGTCAGTAATCCTAAAATCAAGACAGCTTGGTATTTCGACACTCTCAGCAGGTATAGCTTTACACATGATGTTGTTTCAAAAGGATAAAAACATCCTTGTAATAGCAACAAAACAAGAAACTGCTAAAAACCTAGTAACAAAAGTACGATTTATGTACGATCAGTTACCTAGTTGGTTAAAATTACCAACGGTAGAAAATAACCGACTATCACTGCGACTTAAAAATGGATCCCAAATTAAAGCAGTATCCGCAGCAGGCGATGCTGGTAGATCAGAAGCCATTTCACTTCTAGTAATTGATGAGGCAGCGTTTATTGAAGAAAATAGAATTGAAGAGATTTGGGGCTCAGCACAACAAACACTTGCAACTGGTGGTAGAGCAATTGTATTATCTACACCAAATGGTACTGGTAACTGGTTCCATAGAATGTGGGCTAAAGCACAAGATGGTACTAGTGGATTCACACCTATTAGATTACCATGGACTGTACACCCGGAACGAAGTCAAGAATGGCGAGACAAACAGGATGATGAGTTAGGGGACAGAATGGCAGCACAAGAGTGTGACTGTGACTTTACAACCTCAGGTGATACTGTATTCCCACCTGAAGTACTAAACCATATTGAAGCTACAATGATTAAAGACCCATTAGAAAAAAGAGGTATGAATAGTAGTTTATGGGTTTGGGAATACCCAGATTATACAAGACAATATATGGTTGTAGCTGACGTAGCAAGGGGTGATTCTAAAGACTATTCAGCGTTCCATATTATAGATATTGAAAACTGTACACAAGTAGCTGAATTCAAAGACCAAGTCCCAACAAAAGATTTTGGCCGAATATTATTTAATATAGCAACAGAATACAATAAGGCACTACTTGTAATTGAAAACGCAAATATTGGTTGGGCTGCTATACAAGAGGTAATCGATATGGGTTATGAAAACCTATATTACAGTCCTAAAGATGAAAAATTTACTCGCGATGCTGAAGCATACATTGCTAAAGGATATGACTTAGTTGATAAATCTAAAATGGTACCCGGATTTACAATGTCTTTACGTACTAGACCATTAACTATTGCAAAACTAGATGCGTATGTTAAAGAACAAAGTATACAAATCCAATCAAGACGTACGTTAGATGAATTAAGAACTTTTGTTTGGAAAAATGGGCGACCAGAAGCCCAAACTGGGTACAATGATGACCTAATTATGTCCATAGCTACCGCATGTTACGTGCGAGATACTGCATTAAAATTTGCTCAGCATGGAGTTGACTTAACTAGGGCTATGCTTGAAAATACAACGAAAGCAAATTATAATCCCTTCTTTAGTACTTCACAAATAAATGATCCTAAACAAGCCTATAAAATGAAATTAAATGGAAAAGATGAGGATTTGTCTTGGCTTCTAGGTTGAATATTTATACACACACAATAAACAATAAATATGGCGGATACTAGCTTATTTACACGATTAAGGCGATTATTTTCTAATGACGTTATTATAAGAAACGTAGGAGGAAAACAATTAAAAGTGATGGATGTTGACCGTATTCAAAAATACGGTAACTTAGAATCTAATTCACTATATGATAGATTTACAAGATTACATAGACCAGTAGGTTCTTCTCTACAGTATAACCCAACACTTAACTATTCATCTATGCGCCTCCAGCTTTATAGCGATTATGAGGCTATGGATTATGATTCACTTATTGCACCCGCACTAGATATTATCTCAGAGGAATCAACTCTTAAAAATGAATATGGGGATGTATTAACTATCAAATCATCAAATGAAAATGTTAAACGAGTCCTTCATAACTTATTTTATGATGTATTAAACATTGAGTTTAATTTACCTTCATGGGTTCGCCAAATGTGCAAATATGGAGATTTTTATCTCCATTTACAAATTTCTGAAAAATTTGGCATTTATAATGCACTACCACTTTCTGTATATCAAGTAGTTAGAGAAGAAGGTATGGATCCAGAAAACCCTAGCTATGTGCAGTTTATATTAGATCCTAATGGATTATCACAATCTAATACTTATAGTGCTAGAAGGAGTGACCAAATGAAGCTAGAAAATTATGAAGTTGCTCACTTTAGACTACTTTCAGATGCTGCATATCTCCCATATGGTCGTTCTTATTTAGAACCTGCCCGTAAAGTGTTTAAACAACTTATTCTAATGGAAGATGCGATGCTTATTCATAGAATTATGCGTGCACCTGAAAAAAGAATTTTTTATATGAATGTAGGAGGTATTCCACCTAATGAAATAGATAGTTTTATGGAAAAAACCGTCCGCAGTATGAAAAAAACCCCATATGTGGATCAAGAAACTGGTGATTATAACTTAAAGTTCAATGTTCAAAACATGACTGAAGATTTTTATATCCCAGTTAGGGGTAATGATTCATCAACTAAGATTGAAACAACAAAAGGTCTTGATTATGATGGCACGACTGACATTGAATATCTAAAAAACCGGATGTTAGCCGCCCTTAAAATCCCTAAAGCATTCCTAGGATACGATGAAAATTTAGAAGGTAAATCAACATTAGCTGCTATGGATATTCGTTTTGCGCGTACAATTGAACGCTTGCAAAGAACTATTGTATCTGAACTTCATAAAATTGCACTTGTACATTTATATACTCAAGGATTTACTGAATCAGATTTAGTAGACTTTGAATTAGAATTAACAGGTCCCTCAATTGTATTTGAACAAGAAAAAACTGAACTATATAAGTCTAAGGTAGAATTAGCTAACTCAATTTCGGATAAAAAGATATTATCTAGTGATTTTGTTTATAAAAATATATTTAATCTCTCAGAACAAGAGATTGATTACGAAAGAAATAAATCTTTAGATGATGCAGCTCATATTTTTAGATTAAACCAAATAGAAAATGAAGGTAATGATCCTATTGAATCTGGTGAATCATATGGTACACCCCACGATTTAGCAGGCATGTATGCTACTAAAAGAGATAAGGGCATTAAAGATATTCCCGATGGGTATGATGAAAATGAACCAGGTCGCCCTAAACAAAAACTTAGCCGTTATGGCACTGATCAGGCTAATATGGGTAGAGATCCTTTAGGGAAAGCAGGCCTAACAGCTGATGATACCCCAAATAGAGCTAATGACGTTTCTACATTTGCCCTAGAAGAAAATAATAGAATACTTAAAAAACTCTCTTTAAATAGATTAGGTGGTAAACAAGTTTTAACAGAAGATAATAAAACATCTTTATTAGACGAAGAAAACATAATAAAAGAGTAAGCCTTAAGAACTCCTACATATTTATATAGGAATAAATCCATTCATGCATGAAACCTAAGCACTCCAAGTACAAAAATACTGGAATTCTTTTTGAATTGTTGACTAGACAAATTACGTCTGAGACTATTTCAAATACTCCACCAAAGGCTGTAGGTATTTTAAGAAAATTTTTTGGTAAAAATACTGCTCTTTTAAAAGAGTACCAGATATACCATGCTTTACTTAATAAAAAATTTAATAAAGAAGCTAGTGCTAATGTTCTTATTGAAACCTTAACCGGTGCACATTCTAAATTAAATAAGTCTGTATTAAGAAGAGAAAGATATAATCTTGTTAAAGAAATAAAAGATACTTATAACATAGAAGATTTTTTTAAAGCTAAAATTCCTAACTATAAAATATACGCTAGTGTATTTAATTTATTAGAAAATAAAAGCGCTAATCCTATGTCTATAGTAAATTCTAAAGTTATTATTTTAGAACATATTACCCAACAAAATCTTCCTAATAAACCCAAAAAAGATATGGTTATGGAGGAGTATGAAAAATTTGATAAAGAAACTAGAGCACTAACATATAAAATGTTAATGGAAAAGTTTAATGAAAAATATTCTGAGCTAGCTAGTAACCAAAAAAGACTTTTAGAGGCTTATGTTTATAATATTTCAAATAGCCCTAAGTTAAAAGCTTTTATTAACGAAGAAATTGTAGCTGTAAAAGCTGAACTTGAAACATTAACTAAAAATGTTGATCAAGTTACTCAAATTAAACTAAACGAAGTTAAGAATTTAATCAAACCATTATGTAAAAAATCTTCTGTTCATGATGATAATGTCATTAACCTTATGAATTATTACGAATTGGTTAATGAATTAAAATCTATCTAATCATGAATGCAGACCAACTCAGATCTTTAATCCGCGAATTGATTAAAACAGAGTTAGAAGAAGCCAATGTAGTTGGTACTGGTACTTCTATTACAGTTGGCTCCAGTGAAGCTTATGCTACTCCTATGGCTTTTAGAAAAAAAGGAAAAAAAGCAAAAAATAGAGGCCTTGAACAAGCTAAACGCCTCGGATATATACCCGTAAAAAAATAAAAGTTATGCCAAGAAAAATTAACGCATTTGAATTTATTAATGATGGACATAAAGTGTCCCGTCCTGGTGTACATGCTAAAACTAAGCATAGTAACCATAAAAATTCAAAAAATTATAAAAAAACCTATAGAGGACAAGGACGATGAAACAATTACTTATAGAACACATGCCATTTAAAGTAGATAAACTCTTAGTTGAGCAATCTATTAAAGAGAATAAACCACTTAGAGTAGGTGGTATTATCCAAAGAGCTGGTGTTAAAAACCATAATGGTAGAATCTATGAGCAAGAAATTCTTGAAAGAGAAATTAAAAAATACATTGATGGTCCTGTTAAAGAAAAAAGAGCTTTAGGTGAATTAGACCACCCAGATTCTTCCGTTATTAATTTAAATAATGTATCCCATAATATAGTAGAAATTACTATGAAAGGAAATGATGTACATGGTGTTATAGAAATACTAACAACACCCGCGGGGAATATTTTAAAAGAGTTATTCCGTTGTGGTGTTACAGTAGGAATATCTTCTAGAGGTATGGGTTCAGTAGAAGAAAATTCAGATGGAATATTAATGGTTCAAGAAGATTTTGATCTTCTTTGTTTTGATATGGTATCAACCCCATCAACCCCTGGTGCTTATATGTCCCCCATGAATGAAGGAGTAAACACCCAGGTTAAAAATTATACTAAAGTACATAACGTTATTCGCGATATTATCTGCAATAACACAGGTATGTGTCAGTGTTAATCGTTTAAAAAACTTTTAACAAAGTTAAAAATAAACACACCTGCCATTATTGGCCAAAATACAATCATTGATAATCTTTCACTGAAAGAAACACTTTGTCCAGTCCAGCGAATTGCGTGTTCTAATCCAAATGACACAATTAATCCGATTAATAAGAATTTTGCTGATAATACTAACATAATATAGTTGTTTTTTCCGAAGATACGATAAAAAGTTTGTGCTTCCAAACTTATTATATATTTATTTCTAGAAGCATACGTTATATTAAAATAACGTCCCTGGATTTTACAAACAAATCCCTATTAGAGATACTAAAATCTCTATTTCCTGTATTTTATTTACTGGAGGCCAAAAACAATTAAATCAAAATGGCTAAAGAAATTTTAAAAGAGGCTATTGCCGACGCAAAAGCCGTTAGAGAAGTTGCTTTAGAAAATGCTAAAATGGCATTAGAAGAAGCATTCGACTCTAAAATCAAAAACATGCTTTCTGCTAAATTAGCAGAGGAGCTTGAAGAAGACGTCGAACTCGAAGAAGAGTACATTGAGGAGGAAGCGGAAGCTACCGACGAAATGTACGGTTCTAAAAAGCGCATGATGCAAGACGACGACGACGATGTTAAAAAAGAGGAAGTTGAGCTCGAAGAAGAACTCGAAGAAGACCTCGATGAAGAAATCAACCTTGATGAACTCATGGCTGAACTTGAAGAAATGTCTATATACGATGAAGATGAAGATGGAGACATGAAAAAAGAAGAAGCTGAGTTAGAAGAGGGAGAAGACCAACTCGAAGAAGAAGCGGAGCCGGTCGATGAAAATGTAAAGGATGCTATGGATGCCATTAAAAAAGCAGCCAAAGAAGCAGGCAAAACCGTTACTGATTACCTATTAGGTAAAAAATTCATTGATTCTGGTATCACTACTACTAAGAGAGAGTCTGTTGATTTCGACATTGATTCTTTGGTTTCTGAAATTGAATCTGAACTAGAAGAAGGTAAGAAAAAAGATGAAAAAAAAGACGATGAGGATAAAAAGATGAAAGAAGACCTTAATGAGGCTCTCGAAACTGTTGATTCTCTTAAGTCTACTATTTCTGAAATGAACCTTCTCAACAGCAAACTCCTCTACTGCAACAAACTCTTCAGAGCTAACTCACTAACAGAAGCTCAGAAAGTAAAGGTGGTTGACGCCTTGGACAAAGCATCTACAGCAGGTGAAGCTAAATTGGTATTTGAAACACTTCAAGAATCATTTGACTTTACTGGTGTAGAAAAAAGAGCGATTAAGGAAGGTTTAGCACGTGCTTCAAAGCCCGTCGGAACTGCTCCTAAAAATGTTATAACGGAATCCGTTGACGAGACAGTGTCAAGATTCCAAAAACTTGCAAACATTAACAAATAATTTTAGAAAACATGAATGTTAACTCATTATTAGAGGGCGCTTCACCACTTCAACACCAACAAGCTGAATCAGTTAAGTTGGCAGGTAAGTGGGAAAAGTCCGGTCTCTTAGAGGGTCTTAATGCCCACGAGAGCGAAAAAGCTAACATGGCTGTTCTCCTCGAGAACCAAGCCAGACAGTTAGTAAACGAAGCTAACCAGGTTGGTACTGTTACTAGCATTACTACTGGTCAAAGTGAAGCATGGGCGGGCGTTGCTCTCCCATTGGTAAGAAGAGTATTCGGTGAAATCGTTGCTAAGGACCTCGTGTCTGTTCAACCAATGAACTTACCTTCAGGTCTCATCTTCTACCTAGATTTCCAATATGGTCAAGCTCAGCCTGGATTTGCTGAAAACGATAGCCTTTCAGCTGCGTCTACTGACAAGACTAAAACAGAATTACCATCGGTAGGACAAGGTAAAGGTCTTTACGGTGCAGGTAGATTCGGTTACTCAATTAACGAAGTAGATTCTGCTGCCCTTGCAATTACAGGTGGTCTTGCGGGTGACAATACACTTACTGGTGTAGGCACACTTGTTGCTGCAGGTACAGCTTCTTTTGCCCCATTAACTGCTGCTGATTCAGCATCTGTAAACTTTGATACTGAATTTATTAATTCTGTTGCATTAACTACTATTGACCAAATTAGAGTTCACAAAGACTCTCTTACTGACTTTGATCCTGAGGGTATTAGAGCATTTGAGGTATTAAATGGTACTGCAAACGTAACCGTTTATAACCAATTTACTGCTTTTGACGGTACTTACATTGATTTCTTTGTTGATAACAGTGATGGTACTTTAGATTTTGATGATAAAGACGCTGATCTTGTTATTAGATACCAAAAAGGTCCAGATAACCTCAACGACAGAGGTGATTTCCAAGACGAAACAGCTCCAGCAGCAAGCACAGTATCTGCTCTTGATATCCCAACTATCGATGTTAAACTCAACAGTTCAACTGTTACAGCGAAAACTCGTAAGTTAAAGGCTCAGTGGACACCAGAATTCGCTCAGGATTTGAATGCTTACCATAGCATTGATGCTGAAGCGGAATTAACGTCTATCCTTTCTGAGTACATCTCAATGGAAATTGACCTCGAATTACTCGACATGTTGATTAGAAACGCTGATACTACTAACCACTGGAGTGCTAAGGTTGGTAAAGAAGTTCTTGACACAGGTGCTGAAACTACTACTAGTGACCAGTACTACACTAAGATGTCTTGGTTCCAGACTTTGGGTGTTAAACTCCAGTCTGTTAGCAACACTATTCACCAGAAGACCCTTAGAGGCGGTGCAAACTTCCTCGTTGTTTCTCCAACTGTAAGCACAGTCTTAGAATCTATTCCTGGATTTGCTGCTGACTCACCCGGTGATTCTAACAAGTACGCAATGGGTGTTCAAAAGATTGGTGCTATTAACTCACGTTACACTGTCTACAAGAACCCATACATGACTGAAAACGTAATCTTAATGGGCTATAAGGGTAACCAGTTCCTCGAAACAGGTGCTGTATTTGCTCCATACATCCCATTAATCATGACTCCCCTCGTGTACGATCCTGTATCGTTCACCCCAAGAAAGGGTATCATGACTCGTTACGCTAAGAAAATGGTAAGACCTGACTTCTATGGTAAGGTATTCTGCCACGATTTGAACTTAGTCTAATCGAGCTGATTAATATTCTATAGGAAAGGGCCGCAATTTGCGGCCCTTTTTTATATTTATAATCAACAAACGTTTTTAAACCATTCATAATGGCTAAACAAAATATCGAAAAAACCCCACCTAAGGGTAATATTAGGTTTTCAATATCCTTATCAGAAGAACAAAAAGCTGCTAAAACTGAAATTTTAAAACACCCTTTTAATTTTGTAGTAGGTAAAGCAGGTAGTGGTAAAACATTATTAGCTGTACAAGTAGCTTTAGATCAAGTATTTAAACGACAATTTAATAAAATTATTATTACAAGGCCTACTATTTCAACTGAAGATAATGGATTTCTTCCGGGATCCGAACGTGAAAAAATGGAACCGTGGTTAGTACCTATTCGTTCTAATATGCGAAAAGTTTATAATAAACCTGACATTTTAGAAAAAATGGAAAAAGAAGAAAAAATTGAACTTGTATCACTTGCTCATTTTAGAGGTAGAACATTTGATAACGCTGTAGTAATAGTAGATGAATATCAAAATCTAACTAAATCTCAATTAGCTATGTGTATAGGTAGATTAGGTAAAGATAGTAAAATGGTATTTTGTGGTGATTCTTATCAAATTGATTTAAGAGATAAACAACATTCTGCTTACCATGACATGGCAAAATTAGCTAACTCAGAATTTGTATTTAAAACTGTATTAACAGATTCACACAGACATGCAGCTATTGATGATTTATTAGAACTTTTAAATGGTTACCATTAAGTGATTTTTTAATATATTTATAACCAAATACTAATATTTATGGCAACTATTTCTATTTGGCCCGGCTCCGCTTCATTTAATGATACTACAAATCCAACCCCTTTTGGTTTTTATGACGCCGATAGTGATTTTACTTCTTCGGCTGATCAAGTAGCAACTTGGTGTGCTCAAAGATTAGGGTATCCTATAGTAGATATTGAACTACAAGCAGTAAACTTTTTTACAGCTTTTGAGGAAGCTGTAACTACATATGCCCAATATGTCTACCAATATAAAATTATAGAAAATATTGGAACCTTTGAAGGATCTACTACAGGTAGTAATTTAAACGATCAATATGTACAACCTAACTTAGGCAACACCGTAGCTATTACTGAACAATATGGAACAGAGGCAGGTACTGGTGGAAATATAACATATAAAACTGGTAGTATTAATATAACTGCAGGTAAACAAAAATATTCTTTAGATAATTTATTTACTAATGTTAGTGAATCAGGCAATAATATAGAAATTAAAAAAATCTACCATTATGCACCTGCGGCAATTGTAAGGTACTTTGACCCATATGCAGGTACAGGTACAGGTATACAATCGTTAATGGAAACATTTGGTTTTGGTAATTTTTCACCTGGCGTAAACTTTATGTTAATGCCTACTTATTATGATATATTAAAAGTTCAAGCTATTGAATTTAATGATCAAATAAGAAAATCAGCATATAGTTTTGAATTATTAAATAATGACCAATTAAGAATCTTCCCTATACCTAAAAGAAGCGAAACTTTATATTTTGACTATGTAGTTAAAAGTGATAGAAATAACCCTATTAGGAATACTGATACTGGTTTAGTTACTAATGTATCTAATGTTCCATATACTAATATAAGTTATACTACTATTAATACCCCGGGCAGGCAGTGGGTATTCCGTTATACGTTAGCATTAGCTAAAGAGATGTTAGCTAGTGTAAGAGGTAAATATTCAACAGTTCCTATTCCTGGTTCTGAAGTAACTACTAATGCTGGAGATTTAAGAAGTGAAGCAGCTTCTGAAAAAACTGCTCTTATTGACGAACTTAAATCAATGCTTGAAGAATCTTCAAGAGTTAAATACATGGAAAGAGACGCCCAAATAGCACAAAATGCTCAAGATACTTTTACTAAAGTACCCTATCCAATATATATCTACTAATGATTAAATTAAAAGACATATTAAACGAAGTTATTCAACTATATTCTGTTGATGTAGTGATAGTATCTGATAAGGATGCAAACTTCACTGATATATTAGATGGAATGAGGGCCACTAGAAAAGTTACTATCATTAATGCTAACACTTCAGATGAATTAGAACTAAAAAACCGAAAAAGAACAGATGGGAAAGCAGTAAGAACAGCTACGTTAAAATTTGCATCAGGAAAAGATCCAAAACAAGATTTAGAATTTTTAAAAACTACTATGTTAAGTAGTGATAAAGGTGATCCTGAAATGAGGATTAAAGGGTTACAAGCAATAATTTTTAAACCCGAATCCTTAACTCGACTCTAATGCCATTATTCGGAGGAAGTAGAGATATATCATTGTTTAGGACAATGAATAAAGAACTGATTAATGATATTATTCAGACAGAGGTAGGCTTTTATAAATTTGTATTAGAAGATTCAAGAACTAATGTTTATGGTGAATCAAAAAATAAGGTTTATTATGAACCTATGTTAATTCCTTGCCTAATAAATAGAGACGATCAAAACTGGAGTGAAACTGATTTTGGGCCCGATATTACTCAACAAATGACATTTTCTTTTTTACGAGCAACTTTAGTAGAAAAAAACTTAGTCCCTGAGGTAGGCGATATAGTATTATATAATAATGATTATTTTGAATTTAATAGCATAATTGAAAACCAATTTTTTACAGGTAAAAATCCTGATTATTCTATGAGTGAAGATACTGATGATTTTGGTGTATCACTATCATTAATTTGTAGAGGTTCTAAATCAAGAATAGAAGTACTTAAAACAGTACCCCTTAGATCGGGAATATATCCTACTACTGTTAAAGTGGAAAAAACTAATGCTAATCCTAGAAATCAATTATACAGCTAATGGATAGAATTAGGAAAAAACCCCGTGTAGCAAGACAATATGAGCTCTCACAGGCTCATATTGAGGCTAACTCTATAGATCAAGGGGGTCTTCCTGATATGCCCGCAGTTGGATTAGCCCCTGATAATAGAGCCCATGTTAATAGGGGTAAAGAACTTAGTTCTAATAATGATGATAAATCTACCTCTGATTTTTACTGGGGATTAGAAGGCATTGATGAAGCTATATTTTATTACTTTAATAAAATTATTAAACCTAATGTTACTTTAAATGAAAACGTAACAGATATTCCTGTGATGTATGGTTTAGGAGAAAGATGGAAAATGGTTCAAAGAAAAGGCGTTCATAGAGATAAAAATGGTAAAATTCAAGCTCCTTTAATTATGCTAAAGCGAGAAAGTATTGAAAAACGCAGGGACTTAGGAAACAAGCTTGATGCTAATAACCCGCAATTACATGTAATGTATCAGGAAAAGTATACTAAAAGAAACCAATATGATAATTTTGCCTTACTTACAAATCGTGTCCCTAAAAAAGAATATACAGCTACTGTAGTACCTGATTATATTAATTTAAATTATAGAGGTATTATATGGACTAATTATGTATCTAACCTTAATAAAGTTATTGAAGCAATCAATTATGCCTCTGATTCATATTGGGGTGATCCTGAACGTTTTAAGTTTATGGCTATGATTGATCAATTTTCTAACATCATAGAATTAAACCCAGAAGATAATAGAATAATTAAAGCCGATTTTACAATAAAATTACAAGGTTATATTATACCTGAAAATATACAAAAAGAATTAAAAAAACAAAGTTCTAAAATATTTGGAGTATCTGCAGTCACTGTTAAAACTAGTTTAGATGGCTAATAATAGAATAACTAAAAAACCAAAAGTAGCTAGACAACGTCAATTATCTCAAGCCCATATTGAGAATAATTCAATTGACCAAGGGGGACTCCCTAACATGCCTAGTGAAGGTTTAATCCCAGATGACAGTTTAAACAGAGGAAATAAAATATCTAATAATGGAAGTAAATCTGCTAATTTAAACTTAGGCTTAGAGGCCATAGACGAAGCTATATTTTATTACTTTGAAAATGTGATTAAGCCTAATGTTATATCAAACGGTGACATGATAGATGTACCCGTTATATATGGATCTGGTGAAAGATGGAATTTAGCTCAAAAAGATGGATTTTATAGAGATAAAAATGGTAAAATCCAAACACCTTTAGTTATGGTTAGGAGAACTAACCTTGAAAAACGCCGTGATTTAGGAAATAAGTTAGATGCTAATGATCCTAAGTTACATGTAACTTTTAAGGAAAAATATACTAAAAGAAACCAATACGATAATTTTAGTATTTTAAATAATAGAATTCCACAAAAAGAATTTTTAGCTAACGTAGTCCCTGATTATGTTATATTAACGTATGAAGGGGTTATTTGGACAGATTATATATCTCAACTTAATAAAGTTATTGAAGCAGTAAATTATGCTTCAGACTCATATTGGGGTGATCCCGAACGTTTTAAATTTATGGCCCAGATCGATTCATTTAATAATATAAATGAACTTTCTGTAGAAGATGGTAGGATAGTAAAAGCCAATTTTAGCATAAAACTACAGGCATATATTATCCCTGACAGTGTTCAAAAGAAAATTAAAGAAGAAAATTCTAGGTACTTTAGTAAAGCACAAGTAGTTTTAAATCAAGCTACTACTGTTATAGAAGAACCTAGCAAAAGAGCTCAATCTCTACGATCTGTTAAAGGGGGAGTTGAAGGAGGTGGTAGAATAACTAATGTAAATACATCAGTTACTAATAATGAATTAGATAACGATTGGACTATTCAAGGAGACTTAATTGTTAACGCAGAAGATAGAGATGTCCAAATTAATAATGCCTCACTTACAGTAGATATAGGATCTCAAGATGAAGATGTTTTTTTAATAAAAACTAATGGTAGTACTAAATTAAAAGTTAATTCAGACGGTATATTAGTTTTTTCAGAATTTAATGATTTCCCCTCAGTAGTAGAGGGAGGATTAATATATATAAATAACGAATTATATTTTGGGTTATAAAAAAATAATTAAACATGGCTTCATTACAAGACTTAAAAAATAAGATACTAAATCCTTCTTACCAACCACCTCCTAAAAAATCATCATTACCTCCTAAAAAAGATTCACTTTTATTAGAAGTAGAAGAAGCTAGATATTTATTATCGTTAATTGCTAATACTGATTTTTCAGGAAAAGATATTCAAATTGTATATAACACTGCTTTGAAACTTCAAGAAATAATTAAAGAAAATATAGATTAATATAATGGCCGATTTTACAGATAGATTTTCGGGGAAGCAATATAGAGTTGCTACTTTTCTTGACCTTTCAGCTTCATTTGCTGCTGCCAGTGATAATAAAATAGACGGTAGAATTCATGAAGAATTTGAAGGAAAAGAGGCTATAGCAAAACTTCCTTTTAGAATTAAACAAGGAGACCAAGCCAAATTTTTTCCAGGATTACAAGATGGAACTAGTGATGGGGGAATTGAAACCGGTTCTGCTATCCACCCTATTAGAGATACCGAAAGAAAAATTATATATGTTCCTATTAAAAAGAAAAATTACCAAAAAAATCTTATAGGAGTAGGTTCACACATTTCATCAACATTTTCTTCAAATGCTTACTTACAGGTTAGTGCATCATTCGCACAAAAATTTTCGGGTATTAGTGATGATACAATAATTACATACTGCGTTGAAGAATTTTACAGCTCACCTAGTGCTAGTAGAGCATCAGCTTTTGTAGGACAATTAACTGCTTCTTATGATATAAAAGCAAGCGGTTCAACTACAGCATCATTTTCCGCTATCCATAGTGAAAGTTATAACCGTAATTTTGAATTCAGTTTCCCTACTGAAAATTTTATAACCCACTGGTCATTTAGATTTGCTGATGGAGCCTTCCCGGCATTTGTAACATCACAATACAGTTCATCTGTATTTCTTCCCTCAACCTTTGTAAGGTTTGATGGTTCTGGTACAAACACATCTTCTTTTGGTCTTACTGATAATCAATTTATTGAGCCAAGTTCTGGTTCTCAAATAGCAAGAGGTATGACTAGAAACATCAATGGAACCAATACAGATGATGGCACATATACTCAATATGTTTTTAAAGGAATATTAAAAGGAGATGCAGACTCAGGTAGCTTATATGGTGATACTCAATTTATTGGAAACAATCAACTTATAATTTATCCCCCAACAACACCCGCTAATATAGCTAGCGCAAGTTTCCAATATCATGCTAGTGTTAGAAGAGCAGCTACTGGTTCATCTACAATTAAAACATTATATTTTTATTCGGGAAGTGGTGCTTCTTCACTTGCAGATTCAGACTATGGATTTTTCGTTACAGGAGGTATTCCCACGATCCCGGGTAATTGTCATAGTACTCCCCTACACTCGGATGCTGCTTTAAGGTTTGGTGCTGATACTGGTTTTTATAGCCCATCAGGATCACAATATTCATCTTCAATTTTTGCAACCACAGCAAGTGGGGTAACAAGTGGTAAAGGTCCCTTATTTGGCCAACTATATGAAACAGGAAATTAATAAAACTATAACACAACAAAATACATAAGATATGGCAGATTGGAAAAAAGTATTAGTATCGGGTTCCGATATACACATATCCTCGATAACGGCTTCTAATGTTCCTGAAGGCGCTTCAGGTGATAGAGTATTAGTCAGAACTACAGCTGATGGGGGATTCAAATCGGTTACCCAGGGCTCTATACAAGGAGTTACTGAAGCTACATTTCAAATCTCAGGTAGTGGCATTTTTGATACTGCTAGTTTTGATGGCACACAAGATGTTTTATTATTTACAGGAAGTGCCAATTCTGGATTATCAGTTGATGTATCAAAAGTTTCTGACCTTACAACAGTCACTGTAAACCTTCCCGAAGGTACTATTAGTGGATCATCACAAATAACTTTATCAGAAACTAATGGGTTTACTACCTTTAGCCAATCATTAGCAACTGATATTAGTGGTAATTTAGGTAATATTAATGCTGCCCTCGCCAGTATTACAGAATTAGAAAGTGAATTAGTAGATTTAAATGCTACTGCAAGTCTATTAATTGCCACATCTGAATCTGTAGCCAGTGATTTAAATGACCAATCACTTGATATCACTAACTTACAAAGTTCTATTGGTGCATTAGAAACCTTTTCATCTTCTGTAGTAGATGTTAGCCAAACAGGTAGTTTTGTAGTTTCTGCGTCTGTTTCAGGAACTCTTAATGAAATTGAACTTGAAGGTTTATCCAATTCAGGAATAAGAATAGGCCTTCCGGATAACGTCTCTATTCCTGGTATTTTAGAAGCACAGGCTATTGTCATTCAAGGTCAAGAACAAACCGAAACCGCAGCTGCTATAATATCAGGTAGTACATCATTTGGTACATCTGGAACAAATAATACCCATAAATTTACGGGTTCATTAGAAATTACAGGCGGACTTAGTATAGATAATACTAACAATGATATTTCAATCAGTGAATTAACTATAGACAATACAGTAGGAATATCAGACATAATTGCTAGATCAACTACAGACCAAACACTTCATACTGCAGGTACTGCTATAGGAACTGCTATCAGTGGAGCATTTAACGACTTATCTCAATCTTTTGCTCAAACTCTTACCGGTTTAACTACAACAACAACGACAACTAACGTAGCTGATATAACGGCGTTACAAGTTACTAGTGAATCTTTAGTAAATAGCGCTTCCTTAGGTATTCGTCTTGAAGTTGATGGGGGTGGGGGTACAAGTATAAGTTTAGGTGAAACAGCTTCCTTTACAGCCCAGAACACATTAAATGGACTTTCTGTTGATACAGTAGAACTATCTTCACCAACTAACGGGGTAAATATTAATTATATATTAAACCCTACAACTATAGGTAATGCTATTGGAGCCTTCTCTGGATCACAACAATTACAAGATTTATTAGATGACGTTTACGTTCAACTTAGTGACATTCCTATTAGTGGTGCTCAACAGTTAATTGATCTAGGTTTTATAACAGCAAGTAGCTTTACCGAATTATCAGATGTTCCTACGGGATTAATATCAGGTGTTGCTGCTAATTCAACGGGAGATCAAGGTACTATTTTAATAAATGGTAATTCGGTTGCAATTAATAATTTAGGTACTGATGATAGTCCAACTTTCCAAAACTTAACAGTTACTAATAATTTAACTATTAATGGAGATTTAACTGCCCTCCAAGTAGATAATTTAAATATTGAAGATCAATTTATATTACTTAACAGTGGAGCAGGAGCAAATGAAAACGATAAAGACGGTGGTATCATAGTAGATAATGGTGGAGGAAGTGGTTCTTTATTTATGTATGATTTTAACGCAAAAGCCTGGGGTTTTATAGGTGCTACTGATAATAAAGTTCGTTTTGATGAAACATCTGATGCTGGTGGAGGTCAATCACCTGAAGTATATGTAGGTACTGTATCATCTTCTAATAACGGAATCGGATCAGGTCCTACAGATGCTCCTGCTTATGGATTAGATGCGTCAACCGCAAAAGGTCAAATTCATGTAAATACATCAGATAGTAGTATATGGATTTATGTTTAATTATAAAAAAACAAATTAACCCCTAAAACATGGCAGCGAATTTTCGTAAAATATTATTTTCTGGATCTAAAGTTGAAATAGCCCAAATTTCAGCTAGTAATATACCCGAAACTGCTTCATCTGCAGCTGAATTAGAGGTTTTAACTATTGACCCAAACACAGGTGAAGTTAGATTTATATCACAATCTGAACTACAAACCCCAAATGGAGATGTTACTTTTGGGATTAGTGGAAGTGATCTTACGGGTGTCCCATTTGATTCAAATGGTGAAAGATTATTAATTACAACTAACAATCCAGATTACTTATCAACAAGTATTACTCCTGGGACTAATGCAGTTACTGCTAGCTTTAATATAGCAGATAATTTTATAACAGGATCTGGACAATTAAATGCTATTAATTACAGTGTTAGCAGTTTTGGAATTGTTAGCCCAGCAGGTTCTCCTTCTGATTTTAGAACAGCTTTTCACACCCCCATTGTAGGTCATTCTGCATTTGGGTTTGGAAACCCCCAAGTAGGGTCTATTTTACATAATACAAACGCTATACAAGAGATCACTACTAACCCCACAGTGGTCACTTTAACTGATGGAATACTTAGTAAAGTAATTAATGATGGTCCTTATACAGCTAGTATTCAAAACCTTTGGTTTAATCCTCTTTCAACTACAGATTCAACACCGGTATCAAATGCTTCAATTAGCAATTTAAACCCTGATACACTCACCGCCAATAGAGATAACTATGCATGGTTATCAGCAAGTTTAATAGGTGGATTTACACAAGGTGGTGTTCCATCACTTTCAGCATCATTTGTAGCATTTACTTCAAGTCTTGCTACTAATTCATCATCTATAGGCATTCTTCAAGGAAGTTCTAGCAATATTACTGGTACTACTAGTAGTATGGCTTTAAATGAATTTACTTCTAGTTTTTTAAGAGTACTTAAACCTAAAAGAATTTTATCATCCTTCCACAACGCTAACATAAGTCAAGTTACAATTGTTGATGAAACTAGCAATGATGGTACAGATCCAGATGTTTTACCCCAAGGAAGAATCCTCCAAATAGGAGGTACAGTACCCGCAACAAGCCCTCTAGGTAATTTCCTCCCAGATGCCAGACACCTTACAATTTCGGGAACATTTACTGCTAATGATTTAATATTAAATGCTAATGGTATTATTTTAGAGCAAATGGATGTTGCTTCTTTTTCTGGCAGCATTAATTATGGTACTAGCAGTCTTCATACTCATAGATTTATAGGAAATACATTTATAACTGGTGGTGGGGTAAGTGTAACAGGCCCGCTTTCTATACAAGCTTCTCTTCCTTTAGAAGATGATGTAACATTAGATAATCCAGTACAAATTTTAGTAAGGTCTGGATCTAATAATATTCTTAGAGCTACTACAATAAACAGCGCTAATAGTATTATAGATAATGAAATAAGGTCTACAGCTACTATAACTTCATTGTCGTTTGAAGACCGCGTCGAAACCATTCAAGATAATATTGATTTAGCCCCAGGTCAGGCATCTAGTATCCACCTGTTACAATCTGGTTCTAATGATTTAACCGGTTCTTATTCGCGAGGGATATTTTTTAGTACTGCCTCTAACCAAGCTAGTAGTCTTATAGAGAACAGTGATGGATCTACATTAGGTTTTGTCACTCACACAGCTTCATTTAGTGCTAGTATTGCTATAGGACCAAACACCGACCACACAGTTGATACTAATATATTTACAGTTTCCCATTCTTTAGCAAATAATATATCATCTATACAGTATATTTTTAATACGTCATCGTTTATAAGTGCTACAAATATTATTACTGCTAGTCAATTTATTACTGACACTATTAATGATTTAGATAGATATGGAAAGCAAGTAAGTTTAATATTAACCCAAAGCAATACTGCAGGTAATATATTATATATAGCTGATTTAGCTACTAATTTAACTGATGGAACAGGAAAACATTTCTTAACAGGAGCAGGATCATTTAATAGTCTTTTAGACGTTACAGATGTTTCTGTAAATGAACTCATATTTAACCAATTTACTACGACGGACCAAGGTAGTATTGTTTTTGATTTAAGCCCTGATCCAAGTAATTTTGTTCCAGGCAATGTTGCAGTGTCCTTTAAAGACTTGCAAAATACTAATTCTCCACAATTTACTAATTTAACAATAGGTACAGATCCTGTTACTGACCCTGGTAATTTAACAGTTAATGGTTCCCTTGTTAAAATTAATAAAAGTAATCTTAATATTAAAGACCAATTTATATTAATTAATAGTGGTACACTTCCTGGAACTTTTGTAAATATAGACAATGACCCTGATGGTGGTATTATAGTAGGAAACGGAAATAACAGTGGTTCTATGTTTATGTTTGATAATACACATAATCGATGGGGCTTTATAGGAGCAGACGGTAATAATTTACAAGCTTTAGATGTTGAGTCTAACGAGGATAATACTTTAACCCCAAAACTTGGAGTTAGAGTAACAGTTTTCAACACAGAAAAATTTAATGCTGATGGAACCCCTATAGATATTAATGAATTTGAATATGGTAATAGTGATCAAAACACTCAACTAGGTATAATGGCTGTATGTAATGATGTAACTAAAAACCCTGATAGAGATGTGTATATATACGCTTAAAGCAAATTAATAAAAATTAAGCATCTATTTGGGTGCTTTTTTTTTATTTACTACAATAATAAAAACTAAAATTAATAATAATGTTGCAAATTAAATTAACCCCTCAAGAAATTCAAGTTAGTATAGCTGCTATTAACAATATCCAAATTACTGGTAAAGATGCTCATACAGTATCTGATCTATTAAGAAAATATGAAAATACTTTAGCTAATTTTAAACCAGTTAAAGCCGGATAATATTTATTATCAGTCTATTATTGGCCCGAAAGGGAAGTAGGCAGCAATAGTGCTGTATCTAACCGTAGTAGTAAAATAAAATATGCCAAACTGGAAAAAAGTCATTGTATCCGGCAGTAATGCCGTATTAAATAACGTAACAGCTAGTGGGGATATTTCGGCTAGTGGAAATATTTTTACAACTGATATCTCAGCTAGAGGAAACATTTCTACAACTACTATTTCAACGTTAGAATCTGGTCCTCTTGGAACCGATGCCCCTACTCGGGTAGATTTATATAATACTTCGCAATATACTGGCGCTATATACGATTATATCCTAGTAGACAGTACCGTCGGTGCCCGTACAGGGCAATTCATGGTAGTGCACGATAATGGCCTACTTACATTTACAGATACTTCTACTAAACATTTATCTGACAATATAGTCCCTGAAATTTCAGCATCGTTTAGTTCTACAGATGTTGAAATATATATCGTAAATGGTGATGGATATACGTTTAAATCATTTACTAAAAAGTTATAATAAATGGCATTTTTCTTTTCCCCTAAAATAGTAACAAATGGATTAGTACTTGCTTTAGACGCAGCAAATAATAAATCATATCCGGGCAATGGAATTACATGGAGTGATTTATCAGGCAATGGGTATACTGGAACATTAGAAAATGGTGTAATTTGGGAACCCGAAAATGGTGGTTATTGGAACTTAAGCAGTAGCAATATACCCGAAAACGCCCACTTAAGTATGCCTTATGATTCTTACTGGGATGATAATGTATTTGGCAATGCTACTAATTTTACAATTTCATGCTGGACCCAATGTGATAAAGATGATTTTTATGATTGGTCTACTATAATACAAAAATCTGGTAATGGGACTAATTATAGTAATTCTGAGGGCGCTAGTTTATGGGCTAGGTCAGGTTCAGCAGGTAATGAAGGCAGATTTCAAGCAGTATTTGGCAATGGTCAATTAGGTAACCCCGCGGGTTCTTCATCAATCCTTACATATAATGTTACAGATGCGTCTCAGTGGCATAATTTAGCATTTACGGGAGAAGGCTCTGCCGGTACTGGTACATTAAAATTTTATGTTAATGGTGTTGAAGAAGGTTCAGACAGCATTCCTACAAGAACTGTAGTAGAAACTAACACAAACCCTATTGCATTTGGCCGAAGAGGAAGTAGTCTAGATTATTTAGGTAAAATATCTAATGTGTATTTATATACGAGAGCCCTCTCACCTACGGAAGTTCTTCAAAACTATAACGCACTTAAATCAAGATTCACTTAATTATGGCAACATTCGGAGGACCACGACCAATAGTATCGGATGGATTAGTATTTACTTTAGATGCTGCTAACGTTAAGTCATATCCTGGTAATGGAAACACAGTAACAGACCTAATCAACGATAATGATGGAACCATTCAAAATAGTCCTACATTTATATCATCCGAAAACCAAGGGGTATTTTCATTTGACGGGCAAGATGACCATATAATCCTTGCTCCTATTCACGGTGGTAATGATGATAATAACAATTATGCATGGACAGCAGATAATAGTGTAGGGAGTAATACATTTTGTTATGAAGTATGGTTTAAAGGAACTGATACTGTGGGTGAAATAATTTCTAAACCTTGGAATGGTAGTGGGAGATATAACTTTAGAGTTGATGATGGGAGATTTAACCTCCTCACAGGTAATGGAGGTGCCCCTGAAGATTCTGATTCATCTAATAATCTTAATTTTGACTCCAGTATTGCCGATGGAAATTGGCACCAACTAGTTATATGGGCTAATAGTACACAAATGGGATACTATATCGATGGAAATAGTTCATCCGATTCTGAAGACCATAACCTTACAGGAGGTATTTCTAATGCGGGAAATAATAGATTACCCTTAATACTAGCGACATTATATGCTTATGGGGATGGAGCATCTACTTGGCCTCAACCTACCCATGCTGTAGAAGGTAAAGTCGGTATTTTTAGAAAATATAGTAAAGTACTCTCAGCATCTGAAGTACTTCAAAATTATAATGCAATTAAGCCAAGATTTAGCCTTTAATCTATATTTATAATTGTCACCTTTTGGACAGTGAAAAAAGGCATAACTTATGGCAAACGAATTTATAGCAAGAAAAGGGCTAATTGCCCTTAATAACTCCAGTATATCTGGGAGTTTAGGTGTAACTGGAAGTTTTACGGTTGAAAAAAGCGGATCAACTGTATTTGAAGTAGTAGGATCTACAGGTCAATTATTTTCCATTGAAGATAACATGCAAGGTTCACTCTTTGCAGTTTCTGATATCTCAGGATTACCAATTTTAGAAGTATTCTCAGACGATAAAATAATAGCAGGCGCTTATGGGAAAAATACTTTTGTAGTAAATGACGATAAAGTTGGTATAGGAACCACATCACCGGGTTCATTATTATCATTAGCTAAAAGTGATGCCACTGTATATGATAGTACTGATGATGATGGTCAGAGAAATGTTGGTCCTACTATTTTATTAGAAAATACTAGCTCTGTTAATAATACGTTTGGTCAAATATTATTTGATTCAGACGATTCAAATCAAGGTATAGCAAGAATAGCATTCTTAGATACGGGTGAGGCAAGTACTGATATAGCTTTTGTTACTGAACATATTAATAATAAATCAGAAAAACTAAGAATTGCTAGTAATGGTAAAGTAGGTATTGGAATCGATGGTCCGGCTAGTAGATTGCATGTATTTGAGGATAGTGCTACTACTAGTACAGGTGCTGGCATTACAATAGAAAATGATGGAGCCGGCGACGCGGTGTTACAGTTTTTGTTAACTGGTACTAAGAGATGGGTAACAGGTATTGATAATTCGGACGGAGATAAATTTAAAATAGCATCTTCTGCAGATTTAGCGTCTGCTGCGAGATTTATTATAGATGGCGGCACTGGCAATGTAGGTATTGCATATAATTCTCCTTCCAACAAATTACACGTAAGTGGAAATATTGCTTTAAGAGCAAATACCTTCTCAGGCAGTGAAGATTTTAGCAATATCATAGGAACCCGAGGAAGAACCTTTATTAAAGATGTTATTGCGGATGCTTCATACGAAGATACTCCCTTCATTAACACTGAAACTTTTAATGCATTTGCAGGTGCAGATAAATGGGCTGCTATTACAGCATCTAATGTATATAATAGTTATGTAGGTAGTGACCCCCCAGACTCTTATACTGAAGGTAATCTTCAACCTGAAGATCTCCGAGAATCAAGCATATATAAAAACTCTTATAAACAAATGTTTAGAGTTGGGGGTACTACTTTCCAACCATATTTTTCTGAATCTATACAAGGTAATGATTTAGATGAAATAGTAATTGAAATAGATCATACTGATGAACCACTAAAACATCATTCTTTAGTAGGTATACAATTTACTCACCCTAACTGGAGAGCCAGAAGAGTTAAAATCGAAGCCTATACAGGATCTAACGTTTCACCCGGGTGGGTTACAGGATTAGATATTAATAATCACAATGAAGCTACATTAGCTGCTCAGATTAATGGGGCTAACCTAGGTATACAAAAGACTAAATTTACCCTAGGTAGACCACTAAATAGTGGTAGTTACAATTATATAAGAATCGCCAAAATATTTGGTTACGATTTTAAAGGAGTTAGTTCTGGGGAAAACGATGCAGTTAAAACTGGCACGTATTACTTAGGTAAACACGATGATTCCGCACATTATGGTACTATATACCCAGCATCTGGAAATGTAGATTTAGGTAAAAGTAGTGACGTATATGCAAGAATTTACGCTGATACGAGTTCACTTAATAGAATCGAGCATAATGGTGATAGTGATACATTTATGCAGTTTGATAATGATCACATCCAGTTTAACGCTGGAGGTGTTCAAATGCTAACTATTAATGAAAGTGGTGGTGGTCAGGATAAGATTATTATTAACCAAGATGCTGCAGATGTTGATTTTAAAGTAGAAAGTGTAGGCGATAGTACCCTCCTATATACTGTAGGATCAACTAATAGAGTTGGTATTGGTACTGATTCTCCAGGCGAAAAATTAGAAGTAAACGGTAATGTTTCTGTACTGGGTGATATAACAGCAAGCGGGGCTATCAATGCTGATGTATTGACATTAGCAGGTACTTCAATTATAGAAAATCAAATACTTATAATTTCAAGCAGCAATATATTTGGTGATACTCCCTCCGACACCCACGAATTTAATGGTAATATAACAGCATCTGGTAATATAAGTGCAAGTGGAGATATAATAGCTAACGGAGGTAACTTTAACGATGATATTACTATAGATAGTGGTGATATTACTATAGATAGTGGTAGTTTTAGAGTAAATACCTTTAATGAGGGTTTACAATTTTATAATGGATCAAATTATACTAGTAATAGAATAATACTTTCGACTGCTCAGAATATGCAATTTATAGCTGGTAATGTATTCCAGTTTTATACAACGGTAGAAATATTAAATAGCAGTAGTCTTACATTTAGAAATCAAGGTAACTCAGCTAATATTAAAATCCGCAATGCAGGTTCAGGATCTAATTTTTCTAGGTTAGATATTCAAAATTCTGGTCCCCTATCTAATGTATTAATGTCAGTTAGTTCTTCGGGCAACGTTGGTATAGGAACTACTACACCCGCAGAAAAATTAACAGTATCAGGTAATATAAGTGCAAGTGGTGAAATAAGAGGCCAAAAACTTATAGCTGATTTTGATGGTTCTACTGGAGGGCTTAGATTTATCGATCCTGACGATGGGAATATAAATGACAATAGAATAACTTTATCGTCGGCGAAAAACATGCAGTTTAAAGCTGATGGGGTTTTCCAATTCTCTAATGGTCATGTTCAGGTACTTAAAGGAAATCAACTCACCCTTAGTGATGAAGATAATCAATCTAAATTTAAGATCCAAAACATTTCCCCAAACACAGGGTCTGGTGATGAAAATAATATAACATTATCCGTTAAAAATGAATCTGGTACTTCACTCCTTAGAATATCTGGTTCAGGCAATACAAATTTAGCAGGTAATCTTGAAGTATATACATCATCTGTAGTAATGGGAGAATATGCTATCCAAGCATTAACTACTAGTGGTCCTAAAATTAATTTTGGGGCTACGACTGATTTTGATAGCTTTATGAGTATTGGGGCTTTTAGTAGTATTAATAATATAGATACAAAGAATAGAAACTTCCATTTATACGGTACTAATACAGCAACAGGTTTCTTTTTTAATGAAAGTGTAGGTAAATTTGGTATAGGAACAACTAGTCCTTCAAGTTTATTAGAAGTAAATGGTGGTAACCACAAAGTTGATGGTGGTAATTTAAGAGTAGATAATGGCAATTTACAAATTAGCCATTCTTCTGCTGGTGGAATAGGTGGTCAATTTGAACAACCTACTACCCAATTATTAACATTTAGATTCGATTCTGATAGATTTAGATTCTGGGCTGGTGGGGCAGAACGATTAACTATTTTATCCAGCTCAGGTAATGTTGGTATAGGTACTAGTACCCCAAGTGAAAAATTAGAAGTAATAGGTAATATAAGTTCTAGTGGGACTGGATCGTTTAATAAGGGGGGTAGGTTTAATGGTAGGGTAGGTATAGGACAATCTAATCCTACCGTGCCATTAGAAGTAATAGGTACAATTAAACAAAAACAAGGACCTGGGTACTCTAATTATGTTGAACAAACAATAAATGAAGCCCAATTAACTATTAATGCTAATGCTGTTGGGGGACACAATTCAGCTATTAAATTTGCTGCTAATAGTACTGAAATTGCCAGAATTGATGGTGCTGGTAGTATAACAGCCTCAGGTAATATAAGTGCTAGTGGTTTCTTATTTATTTCAATGTCGACAACTGGCAGTGATTTAAATACCGTTATGTATGATACTACTACAGGCAGATTATATTATACTGGAAGTTATGGTGGAGGGGGAGGCAGTGGTGGTAGTGATAATTTAGGCAACCATACAGCTAGCCTAGATTTAGATATGGGTAATAATGATATTAATAATGTTTCTACAATTAGTACTTCTACAATTAATGTTTCTACAATTCAAAGTGATACTAATTTAATCATAGGGGCCAACACAAATGATATCCAACTTACAGGAGTTAGTAATATAGATCTTAATAGCGGTAAAGTTATTTTAAACGATAATGGACACATTACAGCGTCAGGTGAAATAACTGCTAACAGTGCTATTATTTTAAATAATATAAGTGCAAGTAGTGTTACTACAGGTCTTGTAAAACTTGATGAAAATGGCACTACTTTAGTAAGTTCATCAAATGATTTAACCCACGTAAGTGAAAGCAAAACCTCTAGAGGAGAAATAGTCAAATTTGGTGATAGTACTACTGAATTAGGTAAATTATACTACTATTCAGGAAGTGAAGAGTGGACAGCTACAAGCCAAACAGACATAGATGCTCGAGGAGCTTTATTAGGAATAGCTCTTGGAACTAATAGTAGTACTGATGGTATAATTTTAAAAGGAATTGCCCATATTTCGGGCACAGTAACAGTAGGAAATCAAGTATATATGGGTGCCACATCAGGATCTGCAACTACTACACCTCCAAACACAGCAAATAGTACACTTAGATCTATAGGACATGCATTAAAAGATAATGTAATATATTTTAATCCTTCACCAGACTTTATAATAATAAAATAAATGAGTAATATAAAAAAAATACTGATACCTGGATTTACACCATCTCCTACTTCATTTGGGGGTAATGAAATTATTATAAATCCGGTTGATGGAAAAATTTATATAAAAAATACCCAAAATAATACTTTGAGGGTAGTTAACCAAGATAAAGATAGTAATACCCCCTTAGATGGTGATATACTCATTAATAAAAAAATAGAATTTAAAGAAACTAAAAACTCAGATAGTATTTTGTTTATAAGTTCTTCTAATAACCAATCAAGAATTGGTATTGGAACTATTAACCCTAAATCAAATATAGATTTTAAAGCAGTTGAAGACTCTACTATAGGAACCGAAATTATATTAAGAACTGCTCGTTCTGCTAGGGGTGCTCTAACAGGTGATGAGGGGGGTAGTATTAATTTTACTATTGACAGTGGCTCATTTAATGATTTAAAAACTTCTGGCTCTTTAGCAAAGATTAAAACAATTGTTAATGAAGTGGGGGTTGGTGGTGCCCAAGGATTATTAGCTTTTACTTTATCGAAAGGAGCAGGCGGTGAAGGAATTGACGCTTTTAAATATGGGTATGCTATAGGAGGCGAAGCTACATTTGCTCAAATTCAAACTGGTTCTCTAATAATGCATGATTTTAGTAGTGGTCAACCTGCTAGACTCAATATGAATGATTCCAATGGAGACACAACATTTGAAGTTTTTCAGGGACATATTACAGCTTCTGGGGATATCAGTGCAAGTGGTAATATAATAGGTAATATAAACGGAGGAACATTTTAATGGCTGTAAGAACACCTTTTAATTGGAATAAAGCAAGCTTTTCATGGGATAGAGGATCTGCTTTTCTTAACCAAAGTAAAACCCCCTTTACATGGGATGACGTAGCATTAATTATACAAGTTGCAGAAGTCCTAGAAAAACTTGGGCCTTATGCAGATGGTGACGTACAAGACGATGCTATACAGGACCTTGTTAAAGATGATCCTGAAAAGAAAAAACGACTTATTAAGCTAATCTGTAAAGTTCAAGGAAAAATATATAAAGAAACAAAAGAAATAGAAGAGGTTAAAATAAATATCGAAGATGTTAAACTCCTTATAAAGGAGGCACTAGGTATTAACGTAACAATACTTTAAGACATGTACAAATTATACACAGACAAACAAGAAATCTTTGAGTGCGACATTCAACTCGAAGGAGCATCGTTAAATAGTTCAAACGCTCGTTTAATTATTGAAACTGATGATTTATCATTACTTTTTAAAGGTAGTATTAATAGCCAAGGAAAATGTAAGATTCCAGTAAAGCGTCTTAAAGGACTATTAGGTGAAGACATTAAAGGTACTATTAAATTAGAAGTTATAGCAGAAGATACTTACTTCATTCCTTGGGAATCCGCCTTTACAGTTGAAGCTTCAAAGAAAATCCAAGTCGAAGTTAAGTCCCAAAGTCAAGGAGAAGTAATTACTGAATCTAAACCTTCAGTAAAAGTTAAAAATATTAAAGAAGAAGTTACTGTTAAAGAAAAAAATCACGTTCTAAACATCCTTAAGCTTCTTATTAAAGAAGATATTAGTTTAAAAAATGTTAAATTTAGAAAAAATAAATTAAACTACGTAGTAGCTACTTACTTAGATAAACATCCTATTAATGAATCTCAAAAAGACGAAATAGTCACAGGTGTACTTAACGGTCTTTCTAAATTAAGATAAATAAGTTATGGCATTACCTGATTTTACAGGCCAAAATATAGAAGATACTTATCAAAGAGTATTACAAACGGATGGAGGAACCCTCCGTGACGGTACGGGTTCTTTAGTTACCCTTACTAATATAACATCATCCGGTAATATAAGCGCAAGTGGTACTATTATTGGATCAAATTTAAGTGGCACTAACACAGGGGACCAAAATATATCAAACTTAGCAATCACGGGTAGTGATATTATATTTAACCATATAACAGCTTCAGGTGATATAAGTGCTAGTGGTACACTTTTTGCCGATGATATTAGAGCTACATTACCCACAGGAATAGATAATTCTGTGGTAATACTTGATGCAGATGGGCGTTTAAAAACTGATGAAATAGATTCAGATGTATTTGAAACTGGTAAATTAGCAAAATCATTTGCTAACTTTGATAGCTTTCCTGATTATTCTAATCAAGTAGCTGTTTGGCGTAGTAATACTTCACTAAGAGGTTTTACCCCCATTACAGCTACCAGTGATGGAGTTTTAACAGCTACTGTTGTTTCAGCTAGTTCGGCAACTGCATCTTTTATTGCAATTTTATCTGTAGATAAACTTAAAATTAATGGTGTACAAATAGGTGAAAGAGTAGGAACCGACACTAAACTAGGTAACACAGCCGACACTAGAACTATTATACAATCACCTAAACTCGAAGTAACAGATTTAAATATAACAGGAGAGATTACAGGCTCTTTTGATGGAGGCACCTTTTAAACATATGTATATACAATGGCTAGTACAATAAAATTAAAAAACAGCACAACCGCAGGCAATTCACCTAGTTCACTTGAAACTGGTGAAGTTGCAATTAATGTTGCGGACGGTAATTTGTTTTATGGCAGCGCTTCCGCTGTATTACAAAACTTTGTTGTAGATGAGCTAGAAGTAAAAGGTAACCTTACTGCCCAGCAATATATAGTTTCTTCATCTGTTACCCATATGACTACTTCATTCAGTAGTGGTTCAACTGTTTTTGGAGATACGCAAGATGATACTCACTTATTTACAGGTAGTATAAATGTTACTGGCAGCATTACATCTGAAAGATCAGTTGATGGGGGTGATAATGTAATACAAGTTATTAATTCTAACACAGATACAGGTACCGATAAAGGTGCAGGAATTGAATTCTTACATGGAAGTGCAAATATTAGTGGTGAAAGTGGCATTAATAGAGTAGCAGGTAAGATATTATCTACTAAAGCTGGTACCTATAATGGGACCACCGACGCTATTGATTCTAACTTAGAATTTTACACAGCTAAAGATAATTCTAATATTAAACGATTAGAAATAGATGAAGAAGGAGATTCTACATTTTTCGGAAATCTTCATATAACACAAAGTAATCCTTCTACAAATGAAAAGCTTTTTACTATTGGTGAAGATGGTACTGAAAGGTTTCGAGTAGATGCTGAAGGTGATGTAGTTGCTATAGGTGTAGGAACTTTTAACAAAGTCCAAGTAACTAATGATGGTAATCAATCTGGCCCAGCTATAGCTTTTGGAACTGATACAAATACTGGAATTTACCAACCTGCTGATAATAAAATTTCCCTCCAAGCAGATGGAGGTTCCACTGAATTAACAGTTGATACGAGTGGAATTGATATAGTTGGTGATTTAGATATAAGTAGCCATATAACAGCCTCAGGTGATATAAGTGCAAGTGGTACTATAGTAGGTTCTAACTTAAGTGGCACTAACACAGGTGACCAAGATTTATCTGGTCTAGCATTAAAAACTGCTATTAGTGGTGCATTTACAGCGGCTAGTGCTTCGCTTAGCACAAGGGTTACTGCAAACGATGCTAAATTAACTGCTAACACATCTAATGTAACTAGTGCGGGTGCATTAATGGATTCTGAAGTTACATCATTATCATTAATTAAAGGATTAACAGCAGCACAAATTAGTGGTTCATTTACAGCTGCTAGTGCAAGCTTAGCTGCTGATATAGTTACTAATGCCGGAAATATAGGTACTACTACAAATGCTTTAACAGTTGATAACGCTACTTTACAACTTAACTCAGGCACAACATTTAATGGCAGTGCTGCACGAACAATATCAATTAAAGATGGTGGAGTTGATTCAGATGCCTTAGCCGCTAATGTAGCAGTTACACAATTAACATCCTCTATAATTAGCGCAAGCGGCGACATATTCTGTACCAACATAACAATAGCAGAAGATATAGTTTCAGTAGGTGATGATATAATCCTTAAAGATAATCTAGCAGTCTCTAGTTCAGGCGGATCTATTCAATTTAGGGGAACAGCAGGTGGAAGTAATGAATCTATTACATACCTTGATTCAGGAGGATCAGGAAGATTTGCCCTGTTATTCCCTGGTAGTGATGTTGTAGCCATAACAAATAGAGCATCTAATGGTAATGTTGAAATTAGAGCTAATACTTCTACAGCGGGCGCTAGTGGGGAAGTTACAGTTGCTAATTTTGAAGATGATAAAATTACCCACAATGTTAAATCTGAAATTAGACTAGCTAAAACTTCTAATACAGATGCTGATTATAATGGCGATGTAGTTTTCTTTGGTGGTACTACTAGTATGACGGCAGGTAGAATATACCACTTTAAATCAGATGGCACCTGGGAATTAGCAAATCCAAATGCAGTAGCCACATCAGATGGTTTATTAGCGGTAGCCTTAGGAGCAGCCTCAGATACTAATGGTATGTTACTTAAAGGTATGGTTACATTAGACCACGATCCTGGTGCTGTTGGAGACGTATTATATTTAGACGAACAACAAGTTAGCAGTGCTTACGGAGCAGCTACCTCAGGTGCTCCCGCAGGTACGGGAGATGTAGTTAGAATTATTGGTTATTGTTTAGATGCATCAAATGGTCAAATTTATTTTGATCCTTCTAAAGACCATATTGTTCATGCATAATGAGTTATTTAAATCAAACACTAACATTCGAATCGGATAAGATTTATTATCACGAAGATAATAATGAACTTCAAGTAATGATGGATTGGGAAGCCCCTATTATGTCTGCTTCCGCAGCATATATCTGTCAAAATGGTGGCGATATTTTAGAAATTGGATTTGGTATGGGTATTTCCGCAGGATATATTCAATCACATTCCATTAATTCTCATACTATTATAGAAAATCATCCTGATGTAATTCCTAAAGCACAAGCATGGGCTTCTGGAAAATCAAATGTAACTATTGTGACAGGCAGTTGGTACGATGTCAAAAATGATTTATCAACTTATGATGGGTTATTTTATGATACTTGGGGAGACGATAATATGGATCAATTTAGCTCTTCATTATCATCTTTAATGAAAGTAGGAGGGGTAGCTACATGGTGGAATAATGAACCATCATCTACTAATTTTTACAACATCCCTAATGTAACTTATGATACCCATAATGTAACCCCTACTGAAAATTGTTATTTTAACAATACACTTTACTATCTACCAAAATGCCAACACTAAACGCATCTAAAACAGGAACTGCTATAGGTCAATCTAGTGCTACTTTTGCAACGGCAAGGCAAACTGGCTTTAGCGTACAAGCCAACCCTACAAATAACCAAGTTACTGCTATTTCATATACAGCTCTTGCGGGTCGTGGTTCTCTTACCCATGGTATAAGGAGAACATTTCTTTACTTTGATACCAGTGGCTTAACAGGGACAATATCAAACACTTCACTCAATATTGTAGGTAACACAAATGACTCAGCTGATGTTATTGTTTTAAAAAGTACAGCCTTTGGTGGGGACGGAAGTTCAAATATAGCAACCTCAGATTTCTTTTCTTCAATAGATTTTAGTACAGCATATAGTAGTGAATATGATTCATGGACTGCTACAGGCACTAATAATATTAACCTTAATTCAACAGCAAATACTGATATACAAAATAATGATGCTTTTATTTGTGCTATAGTTGAACATAGTCATGATTATGGTGGGGGTGGTGGTTCGGCAGCTACCACAGCAACATCTAATATATCAGGTATAGGCTTTGGAATTACAGTTACTCTTACTTATACAGAAGCGGCAGCATCAGGGCCGGCGAATTTAACTTCATTAAATGGTATAGCAAAAGCAAGTATTACATCAACTAATACAATAACTTTGGCTAACATAACTTCTATTAATACAATAGCATAAACAAAATTAAACTAATATAAATTTATAAATTATGGCTGTAAAAACTAACACTAATGTTGAACTAACACAAGAAGAAATTCAACAACTAAGTGATCTTCGTACAAAAACAAGTGAACTTACTTTCCTTAGAGGACAAATTGGCATTGCTGAAGATAATCTTAAGCGTCAGCTTAATGAATTAGCAGAGAAATTTAACGAACTTTACAAAACAGAAAGCGAATTATCAACTACTATGTTTGAAAAATATGGAAAAGGACAAGTTGATCTAGATGCTGGTACATTTGTTAAGTCCGAAGATTAATTTTTTTAAAATATCCTTGATATTTATTGCCAGCAGGAAACTGCTGGCATTTTTTTTCTATATTTATTACAAATAAACAACACAAGATATGGCCGAACAAATAGTATCTCCGGGAGT
>Ga0208767_1000035_pt1 | contig 73259 bp, 111 predicted proteins | sample VirMetDEL_Mar_21_FD_184514 | JGI IMG/M metagenome (GOLD analysis project Ga0208767, IMG submission 184514) | Aqueous microbial communities from the Delaware River and Bay under freshwater to marine salinity gradient to study organic matter... | ecosystem: Environmental > Aquatic > Marine >...
AGAACTTACCCATTGATGCGTCAGTAGCAGCTTTATTAAATGCTCTTTTAACTGATTGATTATTTTTTAAATATTTACCGTTTTCATCTTGAACGGCTTTATTCTTTGATATCATACCAGCTACATTTAGATCTTCTACAAAGATTGCTTTTACCTTTGGATCTTTGGTGATTTCGTCTGTGACCTTGTGTAAGAAGTCTTCTCTTAAACGAGATACTTTTCGCTCAAGTTTGTTTTTCTCTACAAGATTCTTTTCAAAAGAATTGCTTCCTACGGTCTTTCTGGAAAGACGGCGGCTGTGAATCTTCTTTCGACGCTCGTGACGCTTTAAGAACTTTGGGTTCTTGTATGTCTTACCATTGGATAAGATCGCGAAATCATCTTTCATTCCCATGTCGATTCCAATAGAGTTGGAATCATTTACCGAGCTAATGTCTAACAACTCGACATCGTAGTTTTGTCGAAAATTGATAGCGGCCCAATAATCTCCTACCTTATCACGGGTAATGGTGATAGACTTTGGCTCTCCAAATACTTCGCGATGTTTTTTAAATTTTAAATTTAATTTAAATTTTTTCGATCTGATGTATCCTTTATCTAAATCTAATTGATAAGCTCCAGCGTCTAAACAGAAACCATTTTTATCTCGCGTTGCGTGTTTAAACTTCGGCATACCAGACCTATTGCTTTCGTCTTTGAAAAACTTCTTCCACGCAGTGTCAAGATCCAAGCAAGCATTGCCTAAAACACACGAGTGAACTTCAGAAAGCCATTCTGTGTCTTCGGCCTTCTTCATATATTTTAGTTGTTTACGCATTGTAACCGCGCTAAGATTACGATTAGCAATAGAAGAGTCTTTGTAATTGTTAACCAACTCTTCGATAACGTCGTCTTTAAAATCAGGAGCTAATTCTTTTAAAATAGAACGCCCAACTCCAGAAGGAATTTGAATCTCTTTCTTCATAGCCTTTAAAGAGGCAGTAGCTTCTTTTACTTTGGCACGAGATTCTTTATCGGTTTTACCTTCAAGCTCTTCAAATACCGCTTTGATTTCTTCGAGCTTTGCTTGATCTATTTGCTCAAGCACATAAGAATTTAGTTTATCATAGTAGTTCTTTTGAACCCATAAAAAACGATTCCAAATAAATCTGCGAGCTCCCATGAAATTATTGAGAACCTTTTGATTTTTTTGATTAGGGTATACGCGGAATTTCGCGGGTACGGTTTGAGTTTCAACTGTTGCTGTTACCGACATGTTTATCCTTATGGCTAGTGTTAAATTTGGGGGAGCGAGGTTTCCCTCGCTCCCCTTGGGACTTTCTGATCCTAATCGCCTAACGGCTTGATTATATCTAATCAGCGTTTGGAGTTTCCTCCGCTTTCCACACAACCTGCGGTAGCACCCTATTAACGGGATTTTGGTTAAATTGTTTTCGGAGGCTTCCCTGCCGATGTTTTTATATTAGTGAAATTATAAATTGAAGTCAACAGTTTTTTTTACTTGATGTTTTTTAAATTTGAGAATTCGCATTCTACTATACGAATTGGGTACGCGCTCACTCTTGTATTATTTAGTTCGATATATTTTTCCGCGTCTTCTTTTTTTCTAAAGTAGGCTCTATGCATCCAGTGCAAATTATTAAACTGTTCTTCAACTCTATAGAACTTATTCTTCATCGTCTTCTTTTTCTTTTGGAATTTTTATTTTATTTTTATCTTTTTTAAAGTGGTCTTTCTCTCCGTATTTATCTAGCAGCTTTTGCCACTCATCTTCTTCGGGAGCGTATCTAGTAGGGTTATTTAGTGGATGTGAGCTCATTATTTTTGTTTGTCTAGCTCGTCTAGTATAAAAGCCATTAGGCTAAACTGGGCGATCATAACAATTAAGTATACTATAATTTCCATAATTTTAAATGGTTGATCCGCAGGGACTCGAACCCTGAACCAACGAATTATGAGTTCGCTGCTCTAACCAATTGAGCTACGGATCATTAATTTTTTTATTTTTAAAATGGTAGGCGATGAGGGATTCGAACCCCCGACAACCTCGGTGTAAACGAGACACTCTACCACTGAGTTAATCGCCCGTATTTGGTAGCGAGAACGGGATTCGAACCCGTATGAAGTTTAAACTTCGGCAGATTTTAAGTCTGCTGCGTATACCAGTTCCGCCATCTCGCCAATCAATCATCTAAATCCCAGTCATCTAAAGCGGCTTGAACTCCCATTTCTATTGGGTCGGTTGGATAAGTTTTAAAGTGAGTCGCCAAACTCCATGCAAACTCTGCTTCTAATCCCCAAGGTTTAGCTTTTTCAATGCCTTGGGCAATAAGTTGAATGTCTGCTGGTCTTGGGTTGTTAGGGTCTGTTTTCATTTTATCCACATGCTTTTAATAATAAATTTCCAATAAATATTGCTCCAGCTACTCCACCAATTTGTATTATCACAAGAGCAATTGTAGCAATCTTTTCTGGATCTAATCCTTTATTCTCCATCGTGCTTTTGCCATTCTTGCTCGATTAGATCTTTCATATTGTGAACTTGATCAAATGCTCTATCCATGTTCATGTGATTCCAGTTATCACTAACAAAACAAAGTTTTCTGTAAACTTCTTCTAGTATCTCTTTGTCGTTCATGTCTTTATTAAACCGTTTTTATGTAACAAAGTCAAGCTAGCAATAACTGGACAAGTAGGGGTTGTGTGTTGTAGTCCCTTAAATTAGCACCAGTGCAAAACTTCATTCCAGATAGTTTCGTGTTGCAGTCCCTTAAATTAGTACCAGTGCAAAACTTCCAGCCGATCCCTTGCGAAGAAGACTACGAGGTGTTGCAGTCCCTTAAATCCTTACCAGCACAAACCTTTGAGGTCCATCAAGTGTTACAGTCCCTTAAATTGGTAGCCCCAGCAGGATTCGAACCTGCACCGCGCACTAATCTGGTGCTTAACCGTGTATAAGACGGACGCTCTACCATTAAGCTATGGGGCCGTTATTTATTAATTTTTTTTAATTTTAACCATCTTCATATCACCATGGCTTTTTTCGTATTGTTTGATATAATTAGCAGCGTCTTTATAATCGCTGCCAGTATAAAGGTGCATTGTTCCCGTGCCGTCGAGGAGATGGACTTCGTAGCGATATTTGTGATCGCTTACACATCCAATTGAAAACAAGATCATTAGAAGGATTATATTTTTCATTTATTTTGTAATATTTTGTGCGGTTTTTACTTTTGACCAGCCAAATAATTCTAGATTAAAATGTTCTATGGCTTCGTTTGCTCTGTCTTGTCCAAATTCTTCGCTAATCTCTCGAAGTACAAGACCTATGATATTATGAGAAAAAGGTTTAACATCTATATAATCAACTTCTTTTTCAATCTTGTCGTATAATAATTTTAATTTTTGATCTCCCGTCATAATGTTTTATTATCCTTCTTTTTATATTTAGGTCCAGTGATTGCGGGGCGTTGGTCAGCGATCAATTCTTCGATCTTTTCGATTTTATCTTCCCACTGATAGGTTCTTTCCCAACGCTCTCCTTCGGGCTTTTGTTGAGTAATCTCAAAGATTTTTTTAATAATATCGTAATTTCTCATTTTTAAATTATCACTCCATATCCATCACAAGTTTTACAATCTGGATTCACCATTGCCGTACCATACTCAGGATGTTCTAAGTTACAATCTTCGCAGCCGTGTGTGTCATTCCAAATTTCTTTTGCTTCTTTTTCTACTTCGTCTAACGCATTCCAAAACTCTTTGATTTGAAATGGATAGTTTAATTTAATGGGATTTACACCCCAATCTGATCCCTCAACAATTGAACCAACTGAGATTCCTTCTTTATCTTGTTCAATCCAAGCACCACAATCTGTATACTTGTAAGTGTTTCTTTTTACTTGTTCAAAGTTTTCTTCGCTACACATTCGAGCTTTTAAAAAATCTTGTAAATTATTAATGTTCATTTTTATAATCTGGTAGACAAGCTGGGACTCGAACCCAGAACCCTCGGTTTAGAAGACCGATGCTCTATCCAATTGAGCTACTTGTCCGTAAAATTAATTTTCAATTTTTTTAAATTCTTGATCTACTCTGTCGCATAAATCTTCAGCGAAGTCATCGCAAAGACTATCCGTTAAAACCGCAACATCTTTTGCCGATACGTGTCCGTGCGTGTTAAAATAGTTATAAATAGAGTCTTTCAAATCTTGCTTTAGGTCTGATATTTTGTATCCCATAATTTAGTCCTCCATTGTATCGTTGTAATAATCTTTCATTTGATCCAAGGCTATCTTCTCTTTGATTGTCAACCCATGTCCGTGGTCATCAACTCCTGCGTCAACGGCAGGGTGCGCGTTGGCTAACTCTAATACAATCTCAAGTGCTTCTTTGTTGCTCATAATCATTATTTTTCCTCCAAGTATTCTTCCATGTAGTTTTGCATCTCAGAATGAGCTTTGCTCATCTTCACTAACCAAGGCGGAAGGTTGCCAGTATTGGAAGCTTTCCAATCGTATCTTTCATATAGCTCGCAAATGATTGTGTCCATTTTTTCTTCGTAATACTTTAAGTCTTCGAGTGTCATTTTTTGCTCTCCTTATTAATGAATTACTTTTGTGTTCGTTACCATGTCAAAGGTTAACTGAACGTCCATAGATATATCTTCGTAAGAAGATTGCCGAGTATCGTGTATGGCGTCTTCAACGCAACCATATGGGCCTTGTTCAACCATGCGACCATTGTCGCTTGTTATGTACCAGCATTCGTCTGCGGGATGTGTTCCCGCTTGAATGATTCGTTTTTCGATTGTAAATCCGTCATTCATCATGTTTTTATATTATCGAATTTATACTTTAAGGTCAAGATATTTTTTTAAGAAATTCACTCGTGAATGTTAAGCATAACAATATTCAATAGCTGTTATTGCCTCGTCTTTTGACTTGAGCTCTATGTCGTAGTCAACAGCCAGAGAGATTCCTCCGTCTTTTGGTAACCCAGTAGGCATATCGGCATGACTACGAGGATTATTTTTGTCTGGATGGGACTCTGAGTAATGGAACAGTGGTTTGAAGTAACCGTTCTCCTGCCATGTATTATAGCACAAGCGATAGGCTTCATCCTCTGTGAGACCATCGGGTAAGCATTTGTGGTGTAGGTTGTCGTAAGTAATGGGCAATGTGAGGAAATGCTCGGCAAGCAATGCTGGAGTCCAAATGCCCTTGTCCTCATTCTCTACGACAAGGCGAGAACGTACAGACTCATCGCACTTGGCAAGGTTAGCCATGAAACGAGCAGCAATTTCTTCTGGCTCGCCTTTTGTATTGTTTACATGGATGTTGATGGGGCAACGGTAATCGCGGTATGCACCAAGCATATCCATAAACCAACCATGATGATTGAGTTCTTTGATAGTCTTTTCTACTTGTGCCTTACCCAAGCTTGCAAGAACATTGAACTGGTCAGGATGACAAGAAATGCGAATACCCTTGTCTTTGATAAGCATATTGCAATCAGCGAGTGCCGCTTGTATGTCAATCCAGTCTGGGTAATCTTGAATCTTGAGTTCTGCTACATCGTATGTAAGCAATGGGAACAAAGCCGAGCTAACGCGATATCCCCAACCGTTAGAAGCGCATTGTTCTAAAATTTTATAAGTAACGCGAATGTTGTTGAGGGTACGAGCAGAAACAGTAGCGACTGCTTCTTCGCGAGGAAGCTGAGAAAAGCGATGCCAAGTCATAGTTTGAAACTTATGACCTTGGTTAGCTAAGGTATTCGAAATGCAACAAAGGCTGTAACTCATGAAACAGATAATAAAGAAATTATCTTTACGAGTCAAGCTTATTTAAGAAAACGGGCGTATTTCTTCCAGCATATGTGCCTAAAGTATTATAATTAAAAAATTCTACTGCACTAGTGTAAGGATCTTCGTCAGAGTCTCCTGATTGCTCTATTAGTATAGAAATACATTTGCTATAATCATAACAAGCCTTCGGAATATTATCGAACCCATAAACAACGCCTAAAAACGCATCGTCAAAACCATCATATGTTATAATATTTTCTTCTGAATAATTTTCTTCTAAGAAGTCTTTTATATTATTGCTCATTTATGATCTGGGTATGTTTTTTTATTTTTTATTTTTAAATAAAATAATTAATTATAAATGTAAATAAAATGAGAATCATTTTTACTCTACAACCATATCTTTACATTCTACAACGCTATAGCCGTCCCAAGTATAACAGGTTTCATAAGTTTCGACGTGCTTACCTTTATTATTTCTTCTAAAGAACTGTATCTTACCAGCAACACCAATTAAAGTATCCACGTCTTTTATTTTTACATTAGCAAATCTCCCATCTGCACAGGTAAGTTTTATATCAGTAGCTTGGTAAGGAGGTCTTGGTAAAATTATATTTCCTACTCTAATATATGGAAGTTTTTTTCTAGGCATTCTATAAATTTATAATATTTTGTTGTTTCATGTAGTTCTCAAGTCTCCACATAGCCATGCGTTCCAACTGTCTTATTCTTTCTCTAGTCAAGTTAAAAGTATCGCCTATTCTTTCTAAGGTCATCTGATCGTTATTGTTTAAACCGTATCTGTATTGAATTATAAGTTTCTCCCTATTTGGTAGAGAGTCTATTGCTTTACTTAAAATAAAAACTTCGTCGTTAAATCGCGTTGATTCGAATGGAACCTTTTGATTGGAGTCTTTTAATAAATCACCAAAGGTATCATCAGAGTCTTCAGAAATTTTAAAGTCTAAAGACCTAGTTGTTTGATTAGTTTGTAAAATTAGTAAAACCCTATCTTTAGAAAGTCTTAACTTCTTGCTTATTTGTTTTATTTCTGGCTTACGATTGTTAACTTTTTCGTACTCCTCTATATAAGCCAATATCTTATTTCTTTGGTCTATTAATCCAGATGGCAGTCTAACAACCCTAGAATCATTAGATAAAGTTCTACGCATATATTGCTTGATCCAAAAAGAGGCGTAGGTAGAAAATTTAACATCTTTATTAGGATCGAATCTCTCAACAGCAGTTATGAGGCCCAGATTTCCCTCTGCAACTAGGTCTTGCATGGGTATGCCAAGGTTCAGGTATTTTTTGGCTATTTTTACTACGAGTCTTAGATTTCTTTTTATTATTTCTTCATAAGCATCCTCACCGTCTTTTAAAAGCTTCTTGCTTCTAGTTTTTTTATCTCTAAATTTTACGTACCTAAAAAAGTGCTCTTTTTCTTCTTTAGCTGTAAACGGTTCTAAACTGCCTAGTTCAGCAATGTAATAATCAAAACTACTGTATTCGCTCATATAATTTATCTTATAAATTTAAATTTTAATTGATGCTCAGACCCTAGAGATTATTTTTTCTATTTCAGAAATGCTCTCTTTTACTTTAAATCTGCTTCTGTCTGTTAGGAATATGATAGAATGTTCATCTGAACTATTCTTCATGTACCCAACTATAGCATCTTGATTTAGATGAATCTTTAGCTCTAAAACCTTGCCCCCAAACACTGGTTCTAGTTTAGTAAATGTATTAACCACCATTGAAACTATTGTGGTTAATTATAGATTGAAGTCAACTCTAAAATAAAGAACCGTCAAAACCATCTATGGATTCATCCTGATCTTCTGGATCGTAAACACAAAGAAACTCCGTATCTTCATCGTAGAGTTTTAGCTTGAATTTTTTTCCATTAGACTCTTTTATAATAGTTTTAAATAAACAGGTATGGCATAATATTTTACCTTTGTACTTAAAATATAAAAGTTTTTTAACGTCTGATAATACCTTATATTCTTTAGCGGTGTAAGACATTCCGCAACAAGAACATTTTATAGATCTCTTGCGGCTACTTGCCCTTATAATATAAGCTGAAAAATTCAATTCATAGTATTTTACACCAAAAAATGTAAAAATCTATTAATTAATTCCAATCTAAAGCCTCGCTTATTGTAGGAAATTTATTTATAAATATTTTTTTAATTTGATTCGCTATATCTCTGTGTTCTTTTTGAGTATCTTCCGCTGACCTAAGATCGATATAATGAACCCAACTTCTTAAAGTTCCATTCATATACATTGTAGTTTTAGTGGTTAATGGCAGAACTCCTCTAGCAGTCTCTTTAGCAACGCCCATTTCGATTAAGGTCTTGTATGTAGCTAAAGAAGATTCTATAGACGCCTTGGCGTATTTGTAAGCGTCATGATTTTCATCAAAGGTCTCGCTACTGCTTTGTCTGTTTTTTAAGGCTGGGGATCTTAGCTCAAGCTCTTCTAGCTCAGTTGCTTGGCTATATCTTTGGCTAAATTCCTGAAAACTAAAACTTCTATGCCTAAGTATTTGCGCGGCGATGGCTCTGCTTGTAGAGATTTCCACGCACATACTTGCTAATTCAAACGGACTCCAATGCTTGTGTTTTATCAGGTATTTTATCAGCTTTGGCGCTGTCTCAGTATTCATTTGATTGCTTGGGTTGGAGACTCTAGCGCAGTAAGCTACTATATCTTCAGCGTTTTCAATGCCTTCTACCTCTGGTTTTGTTACGGATACTAGTTTAACGTTCATATAAATTAAATAATTTTAAAATATTACTGTGTTATAATTTTTTTTAATAATTCGGCTGGAGTCTTGTGCGCTCTATTTAAATACGCATAAAGAAACTTTTTAATTTGGAGTTCGTCTGCGGGAGTATTTATGAATTGCTTAGAATTTTCTATATCCTCAACATTCTTACATTCATAAGTTGATGCGGAATAATCTGCTCTTCCTAATGTCACAACTGGCTTGAGGTGAATTAGAGCTTCAAAACCCGCTCCCGAATTAATTGTTACAGCCGCCTTGCATAGAGGTAAAAGCTCGTGAATAGATACGTCTGAAACAATTGATACGTTCTTAAACATTGGAAGGTTAATTAAATTATTAATTGTAAAGTTTTGGTCTTGATTTTCCAGTGGATGAGGTTTGTAGACGATAGGGATATCGAATTTATCCATAACAGAAAGGGCCGTAAGCATGGTATTTAAATAGCCTGTCGGAATATCTTTTCTTTTACGAGGCTCCCTCATTGTTCCCATGCTCATATTCTTTGGTGCTAGAAAATTACTAAAATTTATAGCTGAATCTCCAGCTACCTGTCCAAGAACTAATATAAAAGGCTTACTTTTAAAGCCTGTAAAAGTCGGTTGCTTGTATTTACTCAAATTCTTTTTTACAAATTTGTTAAACAGATGCTGATGCATTGATAAAGCATCTTCATCAGAAACTTCGTTAATCTTCAACAAGCTGTGATCTTTAGCTATAGAGCTTGCTCCAGAATATCCGTTTCTATCACAAAACGTCCACCCCATAATTGGAGAACGCATTACGCACCATACGTTGTCGCAAATCCCATCAAGAAACTCAAACCTAGATTTCATTATTGGAACCTCACGGTTTCCGTGCATTACAACACATGCAATATTATCTGGCGATGACTTTGTTTTACCAAACCCGTCTCCCCATTCTTTTATTATATTGTAGTCTTTAAAATCACCATCGTTTGATTTACAAATATGTCGCAAAAATGCCTCTGGATAATCAGAACTCTTTTCATTAATAGCGGCTAATATGATGTTTTTTTTACTCATATTTCTCCGTTCTTTGATAGCTTATTCTACCAATGTCTTATAACATTTGCAATAATAAAAAGACAAGTTACTAAATTTACTATTACAATTATTGTTCTTATTAAAAGACTGTATCCCGCATCTTTATTCGTTAGTATTGGAATATCTGGCTTATCGTCATCAGTCTTTCCAATTCTATGGTCTACAGTTCTAGCCCAAATTAACCAAAGTCTTTTTAGCATTTACTCTTTCCAAACTAGCTCGATCAAATCATCACCAAAAAATTGTTGAGTATAGGCAACAGGAGTCTGAAAGTTAAAAGCTCTACAAGTATAAATATCAACAGAAAAGAAGCAGGGTTTTCTATCGTCCCAAGCATAAATGTGCATACCACTTTCTTTCCAATGAACGTAAGCGCACCAACCATAATCGGGATCATAGTTGCAGAAAGGAGCAGTTACTTCTGTCATGCCTAGTACTTTAGTCATTTCGCGACAGTATCTATCCATGTCATCTGGCTTGAAGGGGTTGTGAAGTGTTCCTTCGATAACGATTCTTTGCCTATCTATATCTGGGGCTAAGTCTTTATACATTTTTTATAAGTTCGCTTTCGAGGTATTTGTCGTAGTTTAAAGTTAATTCCTCGCCCTTTCCTATATCCTTTAACGGTCTAAAAGAATCATCCTCTTCTTTCCATTCACAATTAGGATCATCAGAATGGTTTAAAAAATAAGAAACATTGATATTGTTTAGAGAATTAAGCACGAAATAATGAGTATCAGTGGATATGAAAAAGTCATCTAGCATATCCTTAATATTAATATCTAAATGAGATATCTCTTTTTTATCTATTATTTTTATCTCCTCTTTTAAATCACAACTGCAATCAGGGAATAAGTTTACACCTTTGGGTATAGGCACTACAGCACACACTCCAACGCCATGGATTTTAGATGCCTTGATTCTGCAATATGTATGAGAGAAAAAATTAATTATTTGCTTTTTTGTCATACTCTTTTATAAAAGCTGGTGTTAGAATATTATCAACTAAATAAATTGAGAAATCATTATCACTTTTGAAATGAACTCCTTCTGCTATCCGAGAATCTGCAACCATCTTTGCTTTTTCAATTAAGACATCTTGATATTCTGAGTCTATGTGACCGATAACCCTTGCTGCAAAGTAAGCTGCTAGCGTATGGCCGCTTGGGTAAGACGGGGCATTTGCTTCCCCGTGTTGAATACTCTTGTTATAATCTAGTTCAATTCCATAATAATCTGCTATCTGGTAAGGTCTCGGTCTACCGTAATGCATCTTTAGCTTCATTGCTAAAACTTCAACATCACCGCCAATTATAAAATCTAACGCTTGTTTGGAAACAGTTTTTCCGCTTAACTCTTCATAGGAATCGATTATGAATTTAGCTGGATCTTTATCCATCTTTTTAAGGTTTGTCAAGAATTCATCAGAGTGTTGCTGCTCCATAAACGCTTTTACTTCCAATAGCTCTCTTTTAGTATCCTCGCTTGAATTGACTGGCGGAGGCATGTCTAAGAGAGGCTTTATGTCGATGTCCATATACTCGAAATCGCTCCTTGAAGTTTTTAAAAAAACTTCTGGAGTGTCTGTATATTTCAATTTATCAAGCTTTTTTGCTTTTATTTGATTGGTGAAATCTAGTTCAAATTCTTCTTTCATATAATACCTTATTACTCGCTCCTACTTTTTACTATAGAGTCATAATAATCTTGGTCCCAATAATCGTAATAATTACTCTTTTTGAGTTTATCCGAGTATTTGTTTAGCTCCTTTAAGGGCTGTATTAATATTACACTATATTCTTTATTGTTTGTTTCAATATCTCCAATTTTATTTATTTGATCTGGGTGATCCCAAATTAGCCACAAATCCTTTGACTTGGCTTTTTCTTTATGTTCATCGCAGAAAGAAGACAGCCATTCTTTGGTAAATTTTTTAGGGCATCCATAGACTAGCCAAAGCATCGGCCTTTCTTTTGATTCTATGCAATTTAGAGCATCAGACTCCAAGTCGTCTGACTTAATGATCTCAGTTTTATCCAGAAATTTTTTAGCAAACGGACATATTGCATGACCCCCAAGCTCTTTTCTTTTTAAAGTAATATACTTTATGTAATCATCTATCATCTCTATTTGATATTTCGCTTGGAGAAAAGAATATTTTACGAGTGTGCTTTTCTTCTATTTGCGCTAGGTCATAAATATTTGTAGTTTTCGTATCGCTTTCGCAAAGAGTTTTATAAGCTAGTTTATCTTTAGACCATTCACTGCCCGTCCACCACTCGAAACCTTGGTACATAGATTTGTATATACACATATTTTCATAACCACCCCCTAAGTACAGGTAATCTATTCCTAAATCTTTGCACACTTCTATCTCTTTTACGCAGCTATATTTACCTAAAAAAATATTTGGTTTATGATAATCCCAGCAAAATTGAATTGATGTCATTGCATTTGCTTGCTCATAAAGTCTACAAATAACGAAAGCGTGAAGCTTTCCATCTTCTCTATATTCTATAACTCTTTTGAATTCTGGGTCTATAAGTTGATCATCAAAGTATGCACCGTCACTGGTATAAAAATCCGAAAAAGTGTCTTTAGACTTCTTATACTGATCGCTTTTTGTCTTTATGTAAGTAGAGTATACTTCTCTAAGCTCTTCAATATTACAGTCTTCTAGCCTTTTAACTTTTGACTCTATACTCTCGCATGGCCGTGTCATTTTTCTTATTTTTTTATTATATTTTAACTCTGAAGTTTTTATTCTTGTTTGCCGTCCTTGATACCAAGTATCTTTATACTCTAAGCCCTCTAGCTTGGCCCAACCGTTTTCCAATGCGTGTTGTTCTTCCTCTGGCAAAATTTTTTCCGCATACACGCCACAAGCAGCAATTCCATACACATCAGACATTCTTCCATAAAAATGAGAGAAAAATATTTTCATTAGCCATCTTCTAAATACTTTTTACTCCAAGCTCTGTTGCATAACTTTTGCATAACAGCTTCAGCTATCTCAGGTTGCTGGCAGATTAGCCATGCAGCGGTCCAGCGTTTCTCCCACTCCATTCGTTTTTCTTCACTAGGAAAAACCTCTGGGTTGCGCTTGTCGAATTGCGGCCTATCATCCACAATTGGCTCAAAGTCAGGATGAACAATGTGCTGCGCTCTTGAGGGAGAGCATCTAATACATCTGCGGCGAGACAAAAGCCCAGCGTAAGGCTCATCCCATGCTATACAATGCATGGTGATTGAGCAGTTTTGAGTGGTGACTTCGCAGTCACATTTATCACAATATTCTTTAATCATTAATTTTAATTCCGAAATATCTTCTTAAATTCCTAATTTGTTCTATAGTTTTATTTTTGAAAAACTTTTGTCTTAACCATTCGTTACTATAGTGCGGAGCTTTTTTTATAAAGATGTCTTTTTCTTTTTCAGACCACACGTATTTTTTACCTTTTAGTCCAGAGTACATTTTTCTTGCATTGATCTGCTTCGGTGTTTTATTAGGTAAAAACTTTTTATGCAACTCATTCTGGTTGTACTCTTTCCAATTCTCTTTGAGTATTTTAATCTCTTCGTTTGTCCAAATTTGATCTCTTTGTGGTCGCTTTATGCCTAATTCTCGTCTTTTTTCACCAACTGTTCTTTGGCTTCTGTTTGGTAATAGTTTAGCTATCTCTCTATCGCTTTTAGTTTGATAATTATTTAAAATTATATCAATTTCTTTTTTAGACCATTTAAATTTAGCTCTCCACTTTTCAAGTGCAAGCATTCCTTTCAATGGGCGATTTCGATTCTTATTCACTGACTAGCTCTAACTCTACCGCTTTTTACTTTTTCAAGCTTCTTCTTACCCAATTGATCTTTTGGGTTGTTTAAAACATGCGCCTCAAGCTGTTTGATCTTGTTGGCTTTTGTTCTGTCTTTTTGTTTGCCTCTGGAGGGTCTTGTATCTTTTCCTTTTTTAGCCATTTTTAATTAATGATTCTTTTGTTATTTTTTTAGCCTTACTTGATGTAAACCATTTACCTACTGTAACTTTTTTCTTCTCTACGTTTTTATAATTTTTAAAAAAATCTCTTGTAACTTCTAACCAATCGTCTTTTAAATCTTTTATATGATTTACAGATTCTATGAAGGTCGGTACTGCAATTATCTTGTAATCTTTTTTTCCATTTTCGGTCATGTCTAGACCGCCAATTATTTTACATTCTGAAACACATCCAGTTACAAAAGAAAACCTACTATAAATAATAACATCAAGTGGATCTCCATCATCGGCTTTAGTTTGTGGTACAAAACCATAATTTACTGGATACCTCATCGCGCTTATTAAGCACCTATCTACCTTAAATATATTTAAATTTGGATCATATTCGTATTTTACATTAGTATCTTTAGGTATCTCTACTACGCAATTTACAATGTTTGGAAAATTTACGCCTAAAGGAATGTCAAAATAACTCATTAATTATTTTTAGTGTTGAACTTCTCCGTCAATTTAGAAACATTATTTATTTCAATACCAACAATAGTTCCAACTTCATCAGTATCTAAGGAGACCATGGTCTTATCTTTAATGTCGTGATAAAGCAACACTGAGCCAAGCTGTCCTTGGCAGGGAGCTTTCCAGATGTATAGAGTATCTTGTTGCTCATCGTAGGTGATTCTATTACTATCGTCGTATGTTGTGTGTTTAGTTTTAATAGCTACAGCAATGTAGGAGTGTTTTAGTCTTTAAATGGATCTATCTTCTAGGTATAGAGTATTCGTATATGGGCTATGCCAACCCTCATATAGATTTTTAGCCTCGTAAAACTTGTAACTACCGCAATGCAAATATCCTTTAGATTGGTCCCAGCGAATAATATCATATTTAGATTCTACCAAATCGTACTTCCACTGTTTAGAGTGTTCAAAAACTTGTTGAACCGCGTCTTCGATATTATCATATTTATTAGAATCATTGATCCAAAAATCTACATGATAGATTTCTTCTAATTCTTTGTCTTTTGGTTGTATTCTGCATTCAATCTGATATTTACCCGTATCATCTTTTGGGTCTGCGTTAAGCAAAAAAGTTAACGGCATTGATCCCGCTACAGTCTTTACAAAATCTCTTCGATTCATTGGTTTTATGTTAAAAGATTTATAATTTTTGATCAAGTGTTATTTTCACTTAATTGTTTTCTTATTTCAGTTAGTAATCTAGATATATGGGGTATATTGTAGTCTAAGCATTCTGTCGTGTTTGAGGTCTTTACATTTTTATTGTCATGACAATTTAAATCACCATTTATACATGAGGCGTTGCATTTTAAAGTCTTTTGATTTTGAAAAAAAGGCATGTGAACATATCTAAGCGGGGGTAAATTTATTAGCTCTTCACTAGCCTTATACTTTCTTTTACCATCGGGTTCTTCAAAGAACCCACATCTACTTCTGAGTAAAAGGCATTTTTTTCCTAAAGCTATTGAAACATAATACCATCCAGAATCTGCGCCAACCACTAAGTCGGAATCGGCCAAAGTCTTAATTATATTTTTAGTGCTGCTATAAGACAACGTAGATAAACCTAGATTATCTCCAGACACTTTGAAGTCTTCTCCCTCGAAAACTTTTCCGCAGTAACTTACCTTGCAATTAGGAAGTTTTTTGCTAATAAGGCTTACTATCTCTGGGGAAAGTCTTCTTGAAAAACATGGCGAATTAACGATTGTGATTACAGGATTTTCTCTTGTCGAAAAAGGATATCCAGATAAATTTATATCGGTTTGTTTTTCGCAGTTAGAAGAATCAAGCTCAGTTGGGAAAGACTTTCTATTTAACTCTACTCTTTCAAACAAGTCTTTTCTTAAATACGTAGCCTCAAAAACTCTTGGAACAGCCACTCCGTTTATATACACGCACGATTTCTCAAGACCTCTACAGCAATTATTATTGTGTATATGTATTAGTCTGTGAGTTTTGTTTATCTTTTTTAGGCAATGCCACCGCTCTTCGAATTTAAAAGCATCATGAAACTCTATAACTATTTGCTTAAACTTTTTAAGTTGGTCGTGGTTTACGCTATTTATCCAGTCGTACTCTGACGACCCTACGTCCATTTTAAGAAAAATATTATCATACTTAGATATTAATTCGTGTAGATTAGAAGTGGTTGAAGAGTTATGATTAGAGACGTTTTTATTTACATAATTAAACTCGTTTAAATATTTAATCGAGAGTGGATTTGCTATGGCTGCGTCGTAGACATAGTTGTTCGCTGTTTTGAATGTATCTTTAAAATTTTTTTCAAATTTAATATCATTTCCTATTCCGCACCCAATTAGGCAATCATAATCTAATTTATCAGCTATGACATATCCTCCATCTCTATTATTACCTAATCTGATTTTATCTTCCCAATTGAAGCACTCTAGGTAACTGATGTCTCTATCGTAGCAATCTCCTATAGAGAGTTTATCTTCGCTCATGCTAAAGCCATTTCCTAAATTACGAAGGTTTGTTGTGCTCTTAACATATAAGGCGGAGGGGAAACAATCGATTTTTTTTCGCTGGTCTGGAATACTAGGCAGATAGTTTAAGTTATGGTCCGTTATGCCACCGCGCCATTGAACCCCAAAGAAAAAAGATTTACTTACATCTATTTTTGATAAAAATGGTTCTTTTAGAATCATCTTTTTTTTCCAAGCCTTATTTTTATCCTCCGTAGATACTTCAAAATCGTACCCTAGTTTTAAAAATATCAAATCTTTAATCCAAGGAAGCCCTTCTAGAGCGGCTTTTACGTCTTGCCTATCTTCCATAACGCAAAAATAAATCTTGTAATTTTTTGAAAAATTTTTTGCTAAAGCAGTTTTCTGAACATCTTCGCCTAATCCAGATGGCCAGTTTCCAAAAAAATATAAATTATTTTTCATCTAAATATCGATTAAAGTTTATGTAATCTTTATGGTTTAGTAGCTTTAGGTTATTCTCTTCAGATATTAACCCTTTATCTAGATAGTATTTGTAGCCTTTGTTGTACGAAACGTTTTTTTTACCAACAGTATCTTTTTTATAGTCGTGGTTGTAAGCTTGCTTTAAGAAAGCAGCGAAGTTATTTTCGTTGAATTCTTTTACAAAATCTAATTTATCGATGTAACTTGGGGTCTTCCAAAATCTGAAATACTCTGGTTTCGTTATCATGCGATTTACAAAAGTATCTAAGTCTGGGTCGTCCCAATCTGGATCTTGGAAATCTTCTTTAATATAAAAATTACCTGCTAATGCTCCGTCTGCTCCGAGAGCACTGCACCCATGCTTCGCTTTTATTTTAATGGAGTAAAAATACAAAGAACATATTACGTCTCTAGGGTCTCTGACAAACATAAAAGTAAACCAGTCTTTAGAGTTAAAAGAATCTATCGTATCGTCATCTAAGTTATTGTGGTGACATGTTATGAATTTTAAATTTTCTTTGCTTTTTTTTGATACTTCTAGAAGCTCGGATTTATTAAAGTCTCTAGGCTGTTCGGAGTAACTTTTAAATAAAAAATCACCCTCGCCTTTGGGAAACTGCTGACCCCACCAATTATTATAAAAATGAGGCTTATATTTTTCTATAAAATCTGTTTTTACGAAAATCTCTTCAACTAAATAAACGTTTAGATAACTCCCAGCGGCTTTTCCAAAATGTATAAAAAAACAATCTTTTGGATAATTATGGTTATTAGAGCTCATCTTTGTTTAAAAAATCCACAAAAGGTAAAAACCATTCTAAATGTCTAGAGTCTGAAATGCAGACCTTTGGGAACGACCTAAACTTGTCATTCTTCTTTAACCAATGTTGTTTTGATTTTATTCTTAAATGTAAAAACCATGCTTTTTCAAAAGTTTTTTCTTTGGGGTTGGTGAGTATGAGTTTTTCGCCCTCTTCGTTAAACTCCATCGTTCTATAAATACTATCAGCACCAATTACTCGAAGATTTTTTTTAAAGCTATAATGTGATTGTTGCATAAAATCATAACTTATATCCTCTACTTTTCCTATACATTTTACTATGTTAGTACGATTGCCAAAAGTATATGCGAACGCAGGATGGGCTATATTTTTTAGATCAGCGTCAAACTTCCCTATCATATTAAACCAATTTAATGCTAATGGGGCTAGATTGGCCAAATTTAGAACCTCTGGGTCTTCAACGAAAAGAAATTCGTCGCAATTACAAAGCAGCATGTATTTTTCTTTAGAATTTTCTTTTACCCACTTTTTAAGCTCGGATAAACAAATACAAAAATCTTCGCTCTTATCAAGCCTGATGACTGTGTTGGGAATGTTAAACTGACTGTTATTATCTAGGATATATATGTTTTCTACGCCTAGAAACTTATACCAGTTTATAAAGTCTAAAACGTCATTTTCGACTACGCTTTTACTTTGATAAGCTACAGTACAAACGCAGCAATCCTTCATGAAGGATCTAATTGAAGCTATTTTTTTTTCTATATCCTCTATTCTCACCCTTAACCCTACACTAAGAAAAGAGAATATCAAGTTTCGGTTATATTTTTTAAATAATTAAATTTAAACAGTATACATCCCAGTGAAGGTTAAGGGTCTAAATCCAGCGTCTTGTACATCTGTATTAGTTGGAGTTAAACCAAATTGATCTAATTTTCTATAATACTCTCTACCAATGTGGTTTTGTAGTTCGGCTCTATCTGGAGCTAAACCAGTGTTAAAAAAACCAGTCATTTGACTTTGGTAGGAATCATCACCTGCTCCAGTAGCCATGAAATCACCAGAGATTTGACTCTGATGCATAACGCTTTGAAGATCGTTAAAATTATTAAAGCCAGTTAAGGGCATTTTTAAATATCTCCATCAGCGGCTCTGTAGGCGTCTTTAACTTTTCCGCCTCTTTTCATTTTTAAGAACATATTAACACGAGCCATAGCCCATTGACCTCTTGTTTTACCTGGTCTGTGGGATCTAGAAAAAGCACCAGCGCCTCTTCTGTAAACTTTCTTTAGCTGTGATAAGGTTACTTTTCTAGCGTATTTCGAATTGTGTTCTTTAACTTTATTTTTCAAAGATTGCGTAACTTGCTCTGAAAATTTTATAGAAGGACCGCTTTTAGCTGCGCTGCCTTTTTTATTTTTAGAAGAACCACTTCTTCTCTCGCTTGGTTTTGCAGGTGTTTGAGCAGCCGATTTGGGGCCGCTTCTTTTAGCTGAAAACAACTCAGAAAAATCTTCCTCTAGATGGCTTTTAGACTCAACCACATCATTAAAATCCATGACCTGATTGTATTCATCGTAAGTCATTTCGTATTCCGCTTTAGATTGCTTTTTAAGAATCGCTTTCTGTAAGGCGGGGGGAAGTTTTTTTTGTTTTTCACTCAAACCTTTCTTGGAGGGTTCTTCTTCGTTTTTATCCTCGCTCTTTTCTTTTTTGTCGTCTTCAGGTTTTTTGCCTTGCTTTTTAAGAATAGCTTTTTGAAGCGCTGGGGGGAGTTTTTTTTGCTTATCTGTTAAAGCCGCATTGGAGTTATTGTAAACCATGTAATCATAAACAGCTTCTATAAAATGCTCTGACTTGGAAATTTTATCTTGAACCCAAGCCATCATGTTTGCTTCTGGCATTTCTTTTAACATCATGGCTAGCTGAGTAGACTGTCTAGCGATCTTCATCATCTGAGTAGCAGCCATGCTGACCTCGTGATCATCGTAGTCCTCCATATCGTAATCTGCTTTAGATTCAGAATCATGGCACTCGCATTCACAATCTGAGCCATCTTTGCAATCACATTTTTCACAATCGCATTCATTGGCCTGTGTAATTTCTTCCTCAACGAACGCTAAATCAGGATGATCTGCTAGTAACTGATCATGATCGAAAAAAGTTTGCCCATCCCAATCCTCAGAACCTTTAGTGTAATCAGTTACTGATTTTTTAGCCTCCCACATTTTACAAGACCAGTAACGAGCTTTTGTTTTTGGCCCTGCGTTATCGCAGTTGTGACGAGCTCTGAAATTTTTTCTACGTTCTGGATCATCCCTTTTAATTTCCATGTTAGGATCGCCAAAGTTGACCTTTATTACATTACCTTTCTCGTTTTTTACATAAACAGAGAACTTTTTTGGGCCATTCGGAGTCCTGAATGGCTTATTCAGAGTCTTTTTTTCTTTAGCCTCTACGATCTGGGATGAAAAGTCTACGTTCATTTTTATATATTACACTTTTATTGTATCAAAATTACCCTAAATAATCATTATCTTCAATGAAAATTATATTTTTTATTAAATTAAATGTTATTTTAGGATCTTTATCAGTATTAATGATTAAATCTGGCTCTCCTAATTCAAAATCTTTTACGTGGAACTCTTTTCTGAGGTCTCTGCTAGTATTTAAGCATATTTCTATCACATTATCTAAATTATTGTTCTTTAGTTCGTCCCTTAGCTCTTTATAGGGGTTAACTAAGCATAGTATAATATCATTATTTTGTTTTTTATTTAAATAAGTTGCAACAGCATTCGCATTTTTTATATTTTCTCTACGGCCTTCTTTGTTATAGCTAGAATTTGAGAACATGTCTCTAAAATCATCACCGTCTATAACAAATTCAGAGCCTAAAAATTTAGCCATCATTGTTCCGATAGTGGTTTTACCTGATGCTGGCTGTCCATATAAAAGATAAATCATTGTAAACCTTAGCTAGTAGTTTTATTTGTTTAACAAATGCTCCATTAACTCTTCGATATCTTCCGCAGTGTATGGGTAGAAATGCCTACACTCCGCAGTTTGTGATCCGAGAACGAACCCCAAAATACCAAAAACCATAGCAGTTATGACTATCCATTCTTGATAAGTTGGCTTCATTCTTCAATACCAAGTCTGACTCTTTCAGCAAGTCTCCAAATTCTTTCATCGAAACTGGTTTTAACCCTGTACATTAAATATATATGTTTTTTAAATTTTTGATATTTTATAGAATCTATGGAGTAAAAATACTCTGAAACCAAAGACTCGTCATGAGGTGGATTGCACCAAGGGTCTTGGCCCATTTCTAACATAACTAACATAACATCTTCCCAATAGTGTTCTATTTTTTCATCACATGGGCGATAGGGTTTCATTCTATGAGTTATGATAGGCTTTTGCTTCTTCGTAATCCGAGTAGTGACTTCTAGGCTGCTCAGTTTCCCTAAATCTAGGCGGCATATACCTTGTGTAAAAATCTCTTTGTTTTTTACAGGTAAGATGCTCGTAAGTTTCGGTACGGGGGCGAATGTGTTTATCTAAGAATATCTGTCTTTCTTGGCATTTTGCATGATCTTCTTCTGCCTTAATGTACTGTTCGTAAATCTCAAAGATCTTATTAACGCGAGGTCTGTTAGGTGAAACCCACCACGTTAACCGAAATAAAATTTTAAATAAAAATAATCTCACTTTACTTTCTCCCATACCCACATAGGTTCTGCAAACTTACCAGCCTTTTTATTAAATGCTTTTGAGTTAGGTCTTTTTCTCATTTGATATCCAATACAACCATAATATCTCGAATCATTAAAAGAATCAAGAAAATCGTTCATTGGGTCGCATATTTTATTCACAGTGTGTTTTGCGTAAACATCGCTTATATTTAATACTAACTTACCGCCAATCTCTAGGCTTTGCCATGCATTATGTAATGACTTGAAAAGAAAATTCTCCAGCCAATCGTTAAGTTTTTTATATTTTTTCCAAGATTGACTGTCTTCTTGAGTATATCTTTCTAAAGTATAGTAAGGTGGAGAAGTAAATACAAGGTCAAATTTTTTAGATTTCAAGCATACGTCTTCAGCGCAATTATTCAGAAGCTCTATACTCTTATTTTTTACAGATAGGTGATTGATTAGATCGTAATATTTAGGAAATAGATTAGAGTTGGGGTCTATGCCAACGTAGCTAGAAGCATCACTAGCTAGAAACCCGCAAAGTCTATCGCCCCATCCTGAGCTAAAATCTAAAACATTCTTGGCATTAAAATAATTATACACCGCTTTTGCTGCGGACGGTCTGAATTGACTTGCTATATATTTTCTTAGAGCTATGCAATTTCTTAATATTTTAGAATTTACTTCTTTATATTTTAAACTCCAGAGTGCATTAAGCATCGTAAGTCTAAATTTTTCTATCGTCCAAGTTCTGTAGGGGCTCGGCGCTGTGATGCTGTCGCATTTCCATCTTTCTTCCTGAAGAAAAAAGTCTGAGGTTTTGCTTCCCGTATTATTGCAAGATACTAGTAAGTCTGTGAAAAAATACTTAGATTTATAATCATAACGAGTAAACCATTTTTCTTTTAAAATTAAATTTTCGTTTTGTAATAATCTTAATTTATGAAACTCTGATCGCACTTCATCTAATCTTATTTCGCGCATAGGCATATTCAAATCATGAATGCGAATTGCGTCTGAGATCATAATTTTTATGTCTTCTAAATCATAAACATTATTTAAATAGTCCCACTCTTGGGGGAGTATTAAAAGCTCTCCGTCTTTAATTGTAAGAGGGTTTTTAGAAAGCATTATTTTAGAGATAATACTATTAATATTTTTTCATATCAAGAAAATTATTATTGTATCAACGTTCCCTTTATATCTGTATACATATAGCTTGCATGAAGATGAGGCATTCTATTCATTATTCTGACTTTCATTTTATAGTCTCCTAACTTCATAACCTCTTCGATATTTCTGGTGCTTACTAAATTGGAGGTATCGATAGGCGAACCGAATGCGCTATCTACGACGTTCAAATCTGATGTGTTTTGATTAGTTGAATTTACCTCGCCTTTAATGAAGTAGTTACCATACATTTCCGAAAACAAAAGAAGATCAAGTGGGTTGTAGCGTCTTACTCCAGATTTATTACTATGCTGATTAGGCTGATCTTTTAAGAATACTAGTTCATTAGTATCTGGATTCGTATACGATCTATTCATAAGCATACTCTCTATAACAAATGGCTGATTGGCACTCAGCCCAACCCTGCCGTTAGAGGTATAAGGATAAACCCAAAAAGTGTCTGTAGTGCTGACTTTTTTACCAGAAATAGTAACAGACCCAATTTCTGTAACCAAGTAAGGAGTACCTAAAGTATAAGATTTAGAAGTATTAGAATTACTGTCGAAACCTTTCTGTCTAGCTTTATTGCTATCAGGGTTTGGTACAAACTCATACGGTTTTACAACTGGGTTCCATAAAAACCTAGAAATCCCTTGACCGTTAAGATCGGTTAGTCCAGTTAATAATATTAAAATTATTAATAATCTCATCGTCCATCATCACCTATATCAAATTCTTTCATGAATTTTAAGTAATAAATAAATATTAATTCCGAAACTAATAAAAGAAATACAGCCTAGAAGGGTAAACTTTTTATTTATATTTTCTATCTCACAATCGAACTCTTCGGCGTCAATGTCCCATTTTTTAAGTTTTTTGGGCTGACTATACAAACGGTTCGACATATCTAGTATTACACCAAATGAATGAATATTTGAAATAAAATTTATCTACTAATTCTATGACTATCGCTATCTCTGTGGAAGGTGCTGACCTCTATGAATTCAACGTCTCCATCATAGGCTATGAGTTGATGCGGCTGGCCTCTGTCTATCTCAAGAGTGTCTCCTTCACTTAGAATTCGCGTAACTTTAACGCCGTCAATAGTGCAAATTAAATCTACTTGAAGTTGACCTTTTGTGATATAAAAAGTTTCATGTTTTTGTAGATGAAAATGTAAAGACGTGCTATATCCTTGATATATTTGTAAAATTTTACCGCAGTAATCTTCCAACGAGTTATTAGCAATCCATATCTCTCGGCCCCAGTCTTTTTCGACGATCTTAGCCTTAGCTAGCTTTTCAGCTTTACGCTGTCCTTCTCTCCAAATTTCGCCTCCGCTTTTTTTCATTTTTTATTCTCCAAATTTGTAACCGAAGTACTCAATGTCTTTTGCGTATTTTTCCGCAACGATATCGCGTGTTTCATCATCGTAGTATTCGGTGTAGTCTTTGTGTTCGCTTTTGTTTATGTGTGGAATTTTTTGTCGTGGAATGCCAATTTTGTCAGAGACAATGTTAACGTCTTCTTGAAAGTTTTCAACCCTGATCAGATGATCCACAATTACTTCATCATTTCTTACCAAATGTCTATATAATGGAGTCACATGCCATTTCACCACGGGACAAGATATATTATCGTGCTTTATTGCGTTAACATAACCAATGAAAGTGAGGCGTTCTGCTCTTTCCTTTTCCCAAAGAGCTTTCATGCGTCTCAAACCGCCTTTGTGGTAGGCGGACACAACTCTTGCCCACGGATTTCTAATTGAACTAAAAGAAAAATCAAATTTATTCAAATCAAAGGACTTGTATATTGGTCTATTTGAGTTGAAATTTATATTATCCTCATTGCCATTAGCCCAATAACCTTGAGTTACTCCTCCCATTTTTTGTGCAGTCTTAAAGTGTTTAACGATTGAGCTTGAGCCGCATTTAGGCATTCTAATATATAAAATTTTTATTTTTTATTCTCCAAATTTGTAACCGAAGTACTCAATGTCTTTTGCGTAATTTTTAGCAACGATTTCGCGTGATTCGTCATCATAGTACTCGCTATAGTGTTTATGGTTAGTTTTATTTATATGCGGAAGCGTTTGTCGTTGAATCCATATTTTATCACAAACGGTATTAAAATCTTCTTGTAGGTTTTCGTATCTTCCAATAAAATCTATGTTATCATTAAGCCAATATAATTGGCCTTGATTATCGTGGTAACATTCGTTAAGGCATGAGGAATTTGATTTGATAAAAGCTTTGAACCCCTTCTCTTTAATATCGCGTCCATAATCTTTTCTTGTTTGTAGTTTAGTATTTTGAGTCCACCAGCTAAAACAGGAAACCATTAAATCCCACGGGTTTCTAACAAAAGCAAAGCAAAAAAAGTTTTGATATTTCTCATCTAATTCATGCATCCTAGAATGCTTGATCGTCCATTCTAATGGATTTTTGACGTAATTTTGATGACGTTCGATTCTTTCTGGTAAACGATTGAAAGCTTCACCTTGAGATAATAAAGCCGATGCAAGGCTAGTGCCTCCAGTTTTAGGTATATGTATAAATGTTGTTTCGTATTGTTCGCTTACTAACATTATAAAAAATACCTTTTCAACTACTATTATTTAGAGTTTTTTAAATCAAAAAGCTCGTCTCTTAATTTCGAATTTTCTTTACTCCAATAATCATTTATTGCATCAACTTGCTTTTCAAGCATTATTGAAAAATTCTTTTGAGCGAGATACATAGCCTTCCAATGATCTATCGCCATGCTTTTATTGATAGAATTAACTATATGCTTCTGTGATATCTCTTCACTTCTGTGTATTGAGGCTTGTATTTCTCTATCCCACTTGTAATGATAGTAGTGGCCTAAATAGCACATCCCAAGGCAAATCAAGCCAAGGAAAACAAAGAATCGTTCTTGTATTGTATAGTTTTTCATTTTATCCAGCCAAAGCTCCTAATATCATAATGAAAATAAGCCCAAGGATTCCTAATCCAGAAATAACTAAAGTAGCTATTGCCGTGCTTATTTTTTTTACGTTCTTGTCTTTGATAATTGCAATTGCAGCAACTACAGCGCTCACCAGTGCTCCAAAGCCACCAAGAAGCATAACCATACCGATTTTCCCAGCAGTTGCATCATCAATCTGAGTTTCAACTCCAGTTGCTTGTGCAGTTTGCGCTGCTTGAACTCCCAGTGATACAGCTTTAAAAAAGCCGTAAAAAGATATTAATCCTGAGATCAAAGTTCCAACCAAAGACACAATACCAATGGTGCTGTGTTCGGTTGCTTCTTGTGTGGGGGTTATGTTATTTTGCATTGTATTTTAATTCAGTAACCTTGCTATCTCTTTAGCTAGACTGACTCTCATGGTGCTAGACTTTAAATCAAAATGTTGATTGTCTTCTAGGGTCTGTAATATTTTTTTCACTTTAATCTCTGGCTCTTTTTTATCATAGATTTCTTCCAGAGTATCTTTTGTTATCAATTTTTTTTCGTAACATCTGTGGTATAAACCTTTTATCTTATCACTCATTAAAGTCTTGTTCTTATATGATCTCTTGTTATTTGAAAAAGTTTACTCTTATCGCCGTTGAGTCTCGCGTCAACCCATTCAGCATTATACAGTACTCTGTTATTTAACAATTTCATTCCTTCTTTTAATACAGGGCAAAGCTTGTAGTTTTTTAAGCACGGAAAAAAATCTAAAAATTTTTTAAACCTTATTTTCAGGGAAACTTCTTTTAATTTTTCTATCTTCTTTTTAGAATTGATAGACTTGTCAATCTTATGAAGATTTCTTTGTAAGATCTCGGAGATGGCTGACTCGATGTCTTTTGAGTGCAGTTTTATGAATTTAGGCTTGTACTTGCGTACTATCTTACCTCTTTTAGCGCAGGTAGGTTTTTCTTTTAAGGACTTAGAATCCCAGACTTTTCTACCGTCTCCCTTCCATCGGGGGGATTTTTTGTTATTTCTAGACCCCTTTCGCCACTCTGTGCCAATTGTTTTTTGACGTTGAGCGGTGATATAATAAAAAAATGTATTATTTTGTTTATAAAGAAAAGGTATTCCGTTTACTTTTTTGACTGGATATCTATGTCTTTTTAATGTTATAAACTGAGTTATTCTTCCTATTTTTTCGCCAGCCTTTTCTTGCTCCGACTTGGTTGCTAATCTTAGGATGCCTTTAGATTGGCTTAGTATTCTTTCACAGTCTTCTTTTAACAAATAATTATTCTGGTCTAGTTTTGTATTAAGCCCACCGTAATAATTACATTCTTTATTTGGGTCCGAAACTTTAAGAACCATTCTTGCCTTGCCTTCCATTTCATTACGGGCAACTCTGTCGTAAAACCATTTCTTAGCGGATTTTACAGCAAGAAGTCTGGTGAGGGCTGTAACCTCTCTAACTTGTTTGTTTTTGTAGAATACCTTATATGTAGTAAAAGTATTCTCTTCTTCACCATTCATAATATGAATGATAATATTTTTCTAGATCTAGTTCAAGTCTTTAATTTCAGACTTTAGGATTTTAAGGTGATGTACTATAAAACTATCGCCCTGTGCTTGAGATCCTTTATTTGCATATAACATTGCTTTCTTATAATTAAGATCTTCTAGCTCTGCTCTTTCTATGATTTGATCTAAAAGCTGCGTAATATTTTCTTTTTTACTTTTCATGAGTACTCCTTTAGCAAAATTTTTATAGTATCTTCTGGGCCTGTTACTTTTTGACACACGCCGTCTTTATTTTTAATTAAATTTAAATAAGCTTCATAATCATTTTCGTTCTTAAAAACCTTATCTCCAAAGTATATAATTTTACTTTTAATAATATCTTCTTTAGACTCCTCAAGAACGTTGCCTATTGATGAAAATACTCCAATTGCACGAGAACAGATGCTGTGAGGGACTTGCTTTCTTATCTCCGTGGAGTCATTACCTCCGACTAAATAAAACTTTTTATCCGCACACCAGCTTAAAAAAAAATACATAAAATCCGTAGTCATTGATTTTAATGGCGGCGTAAGAGTGCCGTCTACATTAAATAAAAATACCTTATCTTTTATCATCTTTATCTTTTTTTGTTGTATTTCTTTTAGGGGATTTGAACATTCTTTTTGGTAGCCTCCATCCATTTTGGTATAAAAAGTTACTACAAACATCCGCAAATCTTTTAACGTCAGTCTCTGACTTATCCCAAAAAAAAGCATGAGCAATTTCGTGTATGCACGTATTAAGCTCCGACTTCTTGGTTAGATAAGGGTTTATATATATTTTAGGATCTTTTTCAGACGGCGCTATACAGAGACCATCTACCTCGTCGCCGTAGGCAACATGTGGTTTTCTAAAGACTACTTCGTATTTTACGCCTTTTGTATTTGTGAAAAAAAATGAGTTTGAGTCTTTCATCTTATTTCTTTAAATTGACTTGGGTCGTTATCGTATAGTTCTACATAATCTTGGGTGAGCTCCTCACCCTCCTTGATTAGTCTGGTAGCAACAAACGGGGAATACTGGTCAAACTGAGGGCTTTTTTCGTTTATCGTTAAGTTGGGGTCGTTAGAGTGATTTACGTAAAATGAAATATCTAAACAGTTGAGACCATTTAAAGAAACGGGGTATGATTGAAACTCATCTTTTGCAAAAAAATCTTTTACACACTTCGCTACATTTTCATCGATTCCTTCAAGATCCTCGTCTGTTATATCGATTTGTGGCGTTCTGTCTATATATGTTTTTTTAAATGGATTAACCCCTTTGGGGATTTCTTTTATGGCAAACACACCAACGCCTTGAAGATTAGAGACGCCAAGCCTACAGTAAGTATCATTTCTTAGATTATCTAGGAGTCTTTGCTTATAAGTTTTCACCTACAAATTTAAATTATTTACTTTAATTGATTGGTATAATTTTTTTAATTTACTAAGCTCCTTTGATTCGAACCCAGACTTATTGTATAGATTTTCCAATTTTTTACGAATCAATGAAATCGAATCTTTATCTGGTTTTTCGTTTGATAACTCTAAAAACAATAGCCTTTCGTTTTTGTCTATTTCCAAAGAGCACCAAAAGAGAATTTGGTGGCTCATTCTTACTTTAGAGCTTATGCTATCTATGGTTTCATTTTTCATTTGACTTAATCATATAATTTTTAAAACTCTAGTCAAGTACTGAATTCTTTTCTCCAGTTGCAAAAACTAGCAGATATGCCTTTAGGGTCTATCTTTTTAGTCATTAATAAATTCGCGCATCTTTTGGTTTCGTAAGCAATTTCTATCTCGTCTATTGTTTCGTCTTTTTTCATAGACTCTAGGTAATCTATAAAATTATTAAAAGAGGTATTCCAAGGAACCCAGCTAGCAGCAACATTTTCTTGGAAAACCTCTCTGTCTTCTAAGGTTATCTTGTTTGCCATTTTACTGCTTAATATTACACCTATTTAGTGTAATTTAAAATATGAATTTGGTTATTGTTTCAGATATTATACTTGACCCTCCTTCCGAGGCTCTTTTTGTAAGATATTTAACAATGAAGTCTAACCAAGAATTAGGAATGTGCAATCTTATAGAAAGCAGGAAGGGCGATTGGGATAAAATATATAAAATTTTAAAAAACAAATATTACTGGGATTTTTTTTATGACTTCGTTGAGCCTGAGTATAGAGTGGAAGGAATCAGAATAGACACGCAATTAAACTATTCCAAAACTATAAAAGTTAATAAAATTAGCTGCGAAAACGCAGTTAGCATTTTAGGTCAAATACAATTTATTCGCCAACTATGATTTCGCAGGTAACCGTTATATCTTCGATGAAACCCTCTTCTCTAAGATAGGTTATTATTGACACGGCATAATCATCAGAAACTACACCTTCAGTGTCGTATATAACGACTTTGTCGCTACGCACTTCGGTTTCTATACCATTAACTGAGGCTGTGTATTTTTTTTTCCTCAAAATAAAAAGTAAGAACGTTCTACAATCGCATCAAAATCGTCTTCTGATACGTTCTTGGCCTTACTTTTTTTGAGTTGCCTAATTTGAGATAAACACACAGCAACTCTTTGAGAGTTTTTGGGGAACTCTTTCTTCATTGTCTCATCGCCCATGCATCGGGACATGAATGAAGCTTTCTCTTCTTTCTTATTTGGCTTAGGCAAAGGCATAATAAGTTATAATATATTACACCTTAAATGAGACTTTGAGAATCTATATTGAGGATCTGCCCTTGTCTTTCGCCCAGTCTTTTTCTGGTCTATCTAGCTCATCGTTTCTAGCGTCTACGTTTTTTAATAAATAAAATTTAAGGTCTTTTTCTTCGAAAGACTTTATTAAAGATTTTAGATCTTTTGGTAAGCACGTACCGCCAAACCCTCTTTTTCCTCCGCAGGGAACCTCTGTATGGCTCTCACCTATTCTCTCGTCGTAAGTAACCATCTTTTTTATAGCGGAGTAGTTCATGCCATAAGCAAGACATAAATCGTATACCTCGTTAAAAAAAGAAACTTTAGTAGCTAAGAAGGCGTTTCTTACCAGCTTTGCAGTTTCAGATAAGTTGCAAGTGGTAAACTCTATTACATTACTATCTACTAATTCATTTTGCTTTGCTATTTCAAAAAGATTTCTAACTTTAAAGATAGTTGGATGATTAACGACACTTGAACCAAAAGATTTGAAATTTGGTATTCCAAATAATCTTGCGTTACATTTTTTAAAATCCTGTTCCCAGTTTAATTCTGTTAAAAATTCAGGCATGTGACTAACGCCATTTTTTTCGCAAAACCCTATAGGAACAGTCGATCTTACCACTATATCAAACTTATTGTATCCAATTTTACTTAAATCTTTTATGCATTCTTCTACTATCTCGGTATGGCAAGAGCCGTCTTCTTTTGTTGGAGTCGGTACGCAAACAAAAATCAAATGAGACTTTTTTAAGTCATCTAAAGTTTTCACGTTCTTGCTGCATTTTTCTGGGTCTTTATCATAAATTTTAACTTTTATGTTTTTGCAAGAAAGTAACGACGTTGCTTTCCCTACAAACCCAGCGCCTACAACGCCAATCTGCATATTTTTTTTATTTCTATAAGAAGGCATTGGTTAAATCTGTTCTATGTCAAAAATGTCAACATTTAAAACTTCTAAGGTTTTTACGTTTTGTACTCCAAATGTCTCGCTATCGACTACTGCTTTTACGATCCCTTTCCATTCGTAGTTTTTAGTTTTAACTGAAACTAGCTTACCGATTAACTTTTTGTTGTATTGTTCTTTTGTATTCTGCATTACAGTTTAATAGTTTCTTTGTCTTGTAGTTGGAATATAATTACAGGTGATGATGCTAAATGCTTTATCTTTAGGATTTCTTCTTCGGTTAAGCTTTCGAGATATTTTACGTATTTTTTAGAGCAATGTTCTATCAATTTTTGGTCTGCACAGCAGTATTGCGATTTGCTTACTGATTTAACACATTTTAATAAATCTTTAAACTTTTTGGGTTTTACTAGCTCTTCAAACTGATTCTGCGAATGCATAAATCTTATAAAGTGAGAACTAGATTTAAAATTATAAGATATCATTTATTGTTTAAAGACTTAAACAGTAGTGAGAAGATATAGAATAAAAACAAACTTAAAGTATACGAGTAAATAAAAATTAAAATATTTTTATGAAAAAAGATTAGAGATAAATTCAGCCATAGGCATAAGCACTGGGGGCATGTTATCAATCTAATAAAAAAACAATCATAGTTTATTTTTAAAAAATGAGTATAATGTAAAGATGATTCGTTCTCAACGTTAAAATCAAAATATTCTTTAGATTTGAATACGTCGCCCAAACAAAAAATTTCACAATACTCTATAAACGCATTGGTATTGAACCAAAGATTCATTAGCATGAATGATAGTATGGAAAACTGTAAACAGTCTTCAAGCATTTTAAGATATTACTTGAAATGAGCCTTGGTCGTCATCTGATATTCTTTTTTTACCTAGATGGTCGATAGCATCCGTGCTTCCAAAGCCCCCTTCTCCTCTTTCTGTGTTTTCTAGATCATCCACTTCATGCCAATCTACGTCATAGCATTTTTCAATTATTAACTGAGCTATTCTGTCTTTGGCTTTAAAATTAACTATTTCATCAGAAAGGTTTATCAAAACCACGCAAAGCTCTCCTGTATAGCCAGAGTCTACCACCCCAGCCATTACGTCTATACCTTTCTTGAAAGACAATCCACTTCTTGGGGCTATTCTGCCATAAGTTCCTTCAGCTAATTGAATTTTTATGCCAGTCTTAACCATGCATCTCTCAAATGGATAAGCGTCAAAATCTTCTAAACAAGCCAAATCGTACCCAGCATCAAGCTCGTGGCTTTTTTTAGGCGGTTCTGCTAAATCTGAAATCTTCTCGTATCTTAGATTCATAATTTTATTAAATCTACTTTATAAAAATTAAAAATATCTTTTGCTTTTTCGTCTTTTTCGTAGTCCTCTTTATAGACAACGGTATTTATATTATACGCTACTATCATTGAAGCGCAACTAGAGCAAGGTAATAATGTGCAAGCTAATAGTCTAGCTTCCCCTTTTTTAAATAAAGATAAACAATTAACTTCCGCATGAAGCATGTAAGGTCTTCTTAAATCTCTATCTTCCCAGAAACTTAAATGAGATGGTTTTTTTCCTTGGGCTAAACCATTGTAGCCAACACCCAAGATCATATTATTATGATCGAGGGCGCAAGCTCCAACTTTTTTAAAAGGGTCTTCGCTTCTAAGTGATGCTGTTTCAGCTATTCTTAAAGCGTACTCTTCCCAAGTGATTCTATCGGGATTCACTTTTAAGGAATCTTTTTATACACCTTTCTTGGTCTACCAAGTTTTGGCTTCTCAACTCTATGAATTACTATCTCTTGGTTTTTGACAGCTTTATTCAGCTTAGAGTGAACAGTTACAAGAGAGTACTTGTTGTTCTCTCTCTTCATAACATCCTGTGCTGTAAACTCAGAGTCAGGCCAAGAAAGATAAACTGGCTTTCTTCCGACTTTTTTATTTTTATTTTCTTCTTTATTCATGTTTAAAACTTGTTTGGATTCCTGTTATCCTTACTTTTTTTAGTATTGCGATTTTATTTTTAAAAGTCAACAATAAAAAAATAAATTGACCTCAAACAATAATTACAATATACATAACCTACATTTTGTTCTTTTAAAGCAGTGAATAGTGCGGTAACTGATAAGTTCACCTCAAGCCCGTAAAAAGGCTCTAATCAAGCAGGGTTAATAACCCTCACGTTACTTCGGGAGCGCACGGCGTTGGAGATTAGAGATAAACCAGAAACTTAATCCTTTCTCAATTGGAAAGCTGGCAGTCAATAAAATAAGTCCCACTGCATATTAAAAGAGCTATATTTATGGTATTACTGCTCACGAACTAGGCAGAAACATTGCCGAAAGCACCTGTCAGATGACATTGCAATATGCAAGAAACGGTGTTGTGAAGGACTAAAGTGGGAGATAATACTGAAAACACGCTTGTGTTTTCTCTAAATTCATATAATATGGGTGAGAGGGAAACCATGTTCTAAAGCCTAAACTCATTGGAAAGCTAACAGTCAAAATTATGGACTCCATAAAATATAAACCTCTCACAGATTCCGAATTAACCCATAAGTCTATATTCATAGCTACACCTTGTTATGGTGGTATGGTTTGTCAGGAGTACACTCAAAGCTTACTTAGTTTACTAATGTGCTGTTTTCAGAGTAGAGTAAACTGCTCCTTCAACTTAGCCTCTAACGAAAGCCTTATAACTAGAGGTAGGAACCATATGGTAAGTCAGTTTATGAACTCTGGGTGTACTCATATGATATTTATTGACGCGGATATATCCTTCCAAGGTTCTGATGTTTTAAAACTATTAAGACATAACCTACCAGTAGTATGTGGTGCTTATCCGCTCAAAACAGATGAATCTAATTATGTATTTAATTTAAAGGATGCTAATAAACTTAATAGATTTAAAGATACTACTATATTTGAAGTACTAGACGCTGGGACTGGCTTCATGATGATAGAAAGATCTGTTATAGAAGACATGCAGGAAAAGTATCCAGAACTACATTATGAGACAGATTTTGATTCTGGCTATATGCATAGAGAAAATCTCAGCGAATCTGATATATTAGGATTAAAAAAGAATCTGTACAGCCTATTTGATACAATGCACGAAAAAGAGCACGATAATAGGTACTTATCGGAAGATTATACTTTTTGCAGAAGATATCAGGAGATAGGCGGAAAGATATTCATAGATGGATCTATACTGCTGCATCATATAGGAAGAAAAGTTTACAACGGAGATCTTAGTAAAATATTTAATTTTATACAGAGTAATGAAACCTAGAGTTATTGGATTATCTGGTGTTGCTGGTAGCGGTAAGGACTTGTTCTTTGAAATGCTTTCTCAGAATATTAATTGCGAAAGATTTGCATTAGCAGACGAGTTAAAAAAAGAAATAAAACCTTTCATACAAAAAGAGTATGGTTTTGATATAACTTCGTGTGACAGATCTCTCAAAAATCTAGTTAGACACTATCTGGTAGCGCATGGTGAAACAAAAAGAAAAGTATCAAATGGCAGATATTGGATTGATAAATTGCAGCCAAAGATTGAAAAAAGAATAGTAAACTTTTATTTAAAACAAAATAATTATAATTTAAATGAAAATAATAACCCACTTATACCTATAGTAACTGATATTAGATACAATGAGTATAAGAAAGATGAAATTTACTGGCTTAAAGAGGAAATGAACGGCATACATGTTCATTTAAGAAAGTTTACGTTATCAGAAAATAGAGAAAAAATATTTAGCGAGCCAGCAAATAAGTCTGAAGAAAGAAATGAGAAAATATTAATAGATTCAGCCGATTATACTATAGAATGGGAGCAAATGAAAGGCTCATTTGATGATAAGTATAAGATAATGAAGCCTACGATAAAAGACTTTGTTAAAAGTTACTTGACTTAATTTTATAAAAACAATAGTATAAAAGTCTATGAGCGAAAACCAAAATAACTCAGATAATAAGAATAAGGAACTTGGGGCGCTCTGGAAGCGTAAGTCTAAGGATGGAAGCCAAACTTACTTGGCAGGACATCTTGTTTCAGAGGATGAGTTCGGTCAAGAAACTAGAACTAAAATTGTAGTTTTTTCGAACTCTAAGAAAACCAATGAGAGACAGCCTGATTTCAGAATGTACCTCTCAAAAGAGCAGCAAAACCAAGGTCAGACCCAAGCTCAAAACACAAGCAAGCCAGTTCAGGCGACTGAAGAAGAAGTTCTGTAGTGCCTGAACTATCTCTTAACCTACCGATAAATTCGGTATCATTTGGCCAAGTTTCCACACTTATACTGCGAGAGCTATATAAGCGTGGGCTTGAGCCATGTTCTTTATTTCCTATAGGCGAAGTTGATTTTTCTACCCAAGAAAAAGATGATGATTTTTTCGAATGGGTTCAAAAGTGCGTAAGCAAAAGAAACTTCTCTCACTCTAGAAAAAACCCTACCCTAAAGCTATGGCATTTAAATGGGTCAATGGAGTCGTACTCTGAAAATAATTCTTTACTGACTTTTTACGAGCTTGACTCGCCAACTAAATCCGAGATAAATATAGCAAAAAATAATAAAAACTTAATAGTAACAAGTAATTACTCAAAAGAAATATTTAAAGAGCATGGGGTTGATGCCAAGGTTATACCTCTAGCCTTTGATGATTATAATTTTAAGAGAAAAGAAAAGAAGTACTTTGAAGACGGTAGGGTGAACTTTACTATTTGCGGTAAGTTTGAAAAAAGAAAGAACCATGCTAAAACTATAGCTTCTTGGGCAAAGCGTTTTGGTAATAATAAAAAATATTTTTTGCAATGCTCTGTCTATAATAATTTTGCTAAAGAAGAGTTAAATAAAAAATGGTTCTCTGAATCAGTTTTAAATAAAAATTATTTTAATGTTCAGTTCTTAGGCCATATGCCTCATAATAATCTTTACAATGATTACTTAAACTCTAGTGATATTGTTCTCTGTATGTCTGGTGCTGAAGGTTGGGGTTTGCCAGAGTTTCATAGTGTAGCTATGGGTGCTCACGCAGTTGTTTTAAATGCAACCGCTTATAAAGAGTGGGCCAATAAAGAAAACTCTGTACTGATTGAGCCAACTGAAAAGATAGAATGCTACGATGGAATATTTTTCAACAAAGGCTCCGAATTTAATCAGGGTAATATATATGACTACAATGAAGATGAATTCATACATGCTTGTGAAGAAGCCATAAGAAGACATGAAGAAAACCCTAGAAACTTAGAAGGAGAAAAAATTGTTTCTGAATTTACTCCTAAATCAATGGTCGATTCTTTACTGGATATTGTCCTTGACTAAAAAACATAAAATCATTAAATTTTATTTCAGTAGGGAGGGTCGCTCCCGAATTAACGCCCAGTAGTTATGAACATTCGTTAGAAATTCAGACTGGGAATTACCTAGCTTCCCCTGTCGTGGGGGAAGCAAAATTTTCTCAAAAAAAATGAGTACCTACAAAAAAAACAACAACAACTAAAAAAACCTCGAATCGTTCGAGAAGACCTAGCAGAGCTAAGGCTAAAGCTAGAACAACCGCAACCGATCTTGTGTCAGTTAACAGTAACTATGCAAGAGTGGCCCTTATGCTTATCGCAGTTAACGTCGCTTTTACTGGCTACGTGTTGTATAAGCTAATTACGCTATCAACCTAGCCCTTTGCCAGATGAACGACTTTAAATTTAAAAGACTACAACACCGAGATAACCCTGTATCGGTTTGTACTGGTAGAGATTTAAGGGACTGCAACACCGTGTAGCGGGTTCGCACTGGTAACAATTTGAGGGACTGCAACACGATGAAGCCAAGCAGTTAATTGATGAATCGGTTTGCACTGGTAACAATTTAAGGGACTGCAACACGTTGGTTTCCGTCTATAACTAGGCAACTAAGGTTTGCGCTGGTAGAGATTTTAATGACTGCAACACAGGAACTCAATCAGATGCTTGGTTCGTATGGTTTGAACTGGTAGTAATTTAAGGGATTGAAACACGTCAGTATCGCCATAACTCATCTATGAATAAAATTAAATTAGATAAAGTTCTTGCGTGTGATGTAAACAAAAATATCAATGATATAAGAAATCGCGCTAAGGATTTTTGTGTTGCTTCGGTAGCTTGGAATCTCTCTAAAAAAGAAATATCTGCATTCAAAAACTGGTATAATTTTCTAGGTGTCTCTAATATATATATACTTGATAATGCTAACGAGCACCCGATAGACCACGCTGTAATTAGAAAAGAAAAAAAAGAGAACTTTTATGATTGCACGAAGGAGTTAAAAGAATGGGTCAGAGAAAACGCTGATGAAAAATATGTTATTTTTTGTGACGCCGATGAGTTTCTTTATATAGAAAATGCGTCCGTATTAGACAATTTAGAACACTATCCCCTTGCAGTAAATTGGTTCACAGCGATTTGCGACTTGCCTAGTGATATAACCAACTCTGTACATCCAGTATTCTCTTATAATACAGGTAATTATTCAGACGCTGTTAAATGTATAGGGAAGGTTAAAGAATTGTCCGATGAAATGATGCATAGATCTCACTATCATTTTTCAAAAGATTTAGAAGTGTGTGATTCTTTTGGGAATCAAAAACGAATGGGATATACATATCCTAAAAACGGAGAGATACCATTCATATATACTGTTGATACAGATGTTCCGATAGATGAAAACTTTCACTCGATTTGGTTCTTACATTTAAGAATGAGATCCGAAGAGCACTGGAAACAAAAGACTCACCCTGAATCTCAGTGGGGTTATTACAAGAAGGAGACTTTTAAAGATTGGATAGGAGACTCCAGAATGCCAATCATGGATAACAGGCACATGTCTTGGATGGTTCCTTTTCAGAAATTTTTATTAAAAAATAATGCAACACCGTAACCCTTTTAAAAGACTGCAACACACCAAGGGATTCTGAGCTTGCTAATCTAAACAAAACGAGCTAAAGTACAAAATGCCATTTTACGTATACCAAAATCCCAATACTGGAGAAGTAATAGAGGTAATGCAATCCATGAAAGATAAGCATGAATACGTAGATTCTGAGGGAGTAAAATGGGACAGAGTATTTCTGAATCCTAACGCCTCTGTAGACACAAAAATAGATCCGTTTAGCCAAAAAGATTTCACAGAAAAGACTGGCAAAAAGAATGGAACAATTGGTGATTTATGGGACGAATCCAAAAAAGCTTCTGAAGCTAGATCTAAAAGATACGGCTACGACCCAGTAAAAAAAGATTATTTTAAAAATTATAGTGAGAAAAGAAAAGGTTTAAAGCATAACGACGACCCATCTCGTCAATCAGGCGACAAAACCATTAATATCTAGCCCTCGTACACTTCCAGAGGGTGCTTTTTCAAAAAAAATGCATTATGCATTTTTTTTCTTTCTTCAGATCTATAATAAATGTAATATGTACTACAGATTTCAAAATGAGTTCAAGCACTATTCAGGTTAAAAAAAGAAACGGAAGACTACAAAGCCTAGACATTAACAAAATCAACTTGTGCGCCGAGAGATCTTGCGAAGGTATTGATAATGTCTCTTGGAGTGAGGTTGTTCTAGACGCACACGTTCAACTTTATGATAAAATCTCCACGAGCGAGATCGATAAAGCTCTAATAATGAGTGCTCGCCAAAAAATAGAAAAAGAACCGAATTACTCTTATGTAGCTGGTAGACTTCTTCTAGCAACCATCCATAAAGAAGTCTTTAAAGAAAGCAGAGATAAAGACGCATTCGAGCATCAATATAGACTCTCTTTTATAAAAAATATTAAGAAATTATCATCAGAGGGCGTTCTAGATGAAAAGCTTTTAGACTTTGACTTAAACGAGCTATCGCGGCATATTCAGCCAGAAAGAGACTTAAATTTTAAATATTTGGGCCTTCAAATCGTTTACGATAGATACTTATTGCATATCGATGGTGTGAGAATGGAGACACCTCAAGCATTCTGGATGAGAGTTGCAATGGGATTGGCCTTAAAGGAAGAAAATAAAAATGAAAAAGCTATCGAGTTCTACAATGTACTTTCTGAGTTTCGTCTTTGCTGCTCTACTCCTACCCTTTTTAATAGCGGTACTACTCATAGTCAGCTTTCTAGCTGTTACCTCAATACTTTTGATGACTCCATTGATGGTATCTTTGAAGGTCTTTGGCAGGAAGCCAGAAAAAGTAAGTTCGCAGGAGGTTTGGGTTTCGATGTTAATAACTTTCGCGCTACTAATTCTAATGTTAAAGGCACTAACGGAAAATCTTCTGGCTTAATCCCATGGCTTAAAATTTACAATGATACCTTAATAGCCGTAGACCAAGGAGGAAAAAGACCAGGTGCTGGCTGCGCTTATATTGAACCATGGCATCTAGATATCGAAGACTTCCTAGATTTAAAAAAGAATACTGGCGACGAAAGAAGACGCTGCCATGATATGAATACTGCTAATTGGCTACCAAATCTTTTCTTTGAAAAAATAAAAAGAGACGACGATTGGTATTTATTCTCTCCTTCAGATACTAGAGACCTACACGAGCTATTTGGCAAAGAGTTTGATTCTAAGTATAAAAAATACTGCAAAATGGCTGATAATGGCGAGATAGAAAACTTCAGAAAAATAAAAGCAAAAGACTTGTGGAAAAGAATGTTAAGAGTTCTTTTTGAGACTGGGCATCCTTGGATGACTTTCAAAGATAATTCTAATATTAGATACTCAAATTCTCACGAAGGAGTTGTTCATAGCTCAAACCTGTGTACTGAAATATTTTTACACACAAAACCATCTTTGTTCGAAAACGGAGAGAAAGTAGAAGTTGGAGAAACTGCGGTATGCAACCTAAGTTCTGTTAACCTAAAACAACACTTAAATAGCAGCGGTAAGATAGACTTTAAAAAACTTGCAAGCACCATTGCTACTCAAATGAGAATGCTTGACAATGTAATCGATATTAATTTCTACCCAACTAAAGAGTCTGAAAAAAGTAATTTAAAACATAGACCTGTTGGCGCTGGAAGCATGGGATGGGCCGATGTGTTCCATTCCTATAAAATCGACTTCTCTAGTGAAGATGCTGTAAAATTCTCAGACGAGCTTTACGAATTTATATCTTACCACTGCATACTTAACTCAAGTAAAATTTCACAAGAAAAAGGATCTTACCCTACGTATGAAGGGTCTTCTTGGAGCAAAGATATACTTCCTATCGACACGTACAAGTCATTAATGACTTATCTTGACGAAAAACCTATTCAGCATAGAGGCAGAAAGTATTGCCCAGAAGTAGACTGGAAGGCGGTAAGAAATCAAATAAAAAGCCATGGGATGAGAAATAGCAACACAATGGCTATAGCCCCAACTGCAACGATATCTTACATACAAGGCTGCTCTCCCTGCATCGAGCCTGATTTTTCCACATTATTTGTTTACGAAAATAAGAGCGGAAATTTAACAATTATAAATGAATGGTTTGTTAATGAAGCTAAAGAGCTTGGTATATGGAATCAGTCTTTAATAGAAGCCATAAAAGCCTCAGACGGAGATCTTGAGCTAATAAATGACATACCTGAAGATATTAAAAAAAGATATCGCACTGCCTTTCAGAGAGATCAGTTCAAATTAATAGATTCAGCAGCAGCAAAGCAAAAATGGATAGACATGGGTCAATCACTTAACCTGTTTAATAAAGAAACTTCTCTGAAATACTTGAATGACTTATATATACATGCGAAAAATAGAGGACTAAAAAGTACTTACTACTTACGAAACCAGTCTGCTAGTAAAATTGAAAAATCAACCAATAGTCCGATGAAGGAAATAGAAAGCAAACATCAAGAAATAGAAGAAATGGCTAAAGCTTGTAGTATTTTGGACCCTACATGTGAAAGCTGTCAGTAAAAGGAATATAGAATGAAAAAAGACGGAATGTTATTTGGAGAAGAGATAGCTGGGGTAAATCAAATCTTACCTCACAAGCATAAACCTGTATGGGACATATTCTTAAAATCAGTTGCAAACAACTGGAGCCCATCTGAGATACCGATGTCAGAAGATATTAAGCAATGGAAGTCTGACGAAATATCAGAAGATGAAAAGCTTTTAGTGAAAAGATGTTTGGGTTTTTTTGCTGGCAGCGAATCTTTAGTAGCAAACAACCTATTGCTTTCCGTTGCTAAATGGATAACAGATGCCGAATGCAGACAATATATTCTGAGACAAGCATATGAAGAATCTCTACACAACTGGACTGTTGTCACATGTTGCGATAGCTTTGGTCTTGAAATCTCTGAAGTCTATGAAGCTTATATAAATATACCTTCAATAAAAGCAAAGGATGAATTCCTAATGGGTATAACCAATGATGTAAATACTCAAGATTTTTCAACTAAAACAGTAGAAGGCAAGAAAGAGTTTTTACGAAATTTAGTAACTTACTACATTGTTTGCGAAGGAACGTTTTTCTTTAGCGGATTTGCCATGCTGTTAGCATTAGGCAGACAAAAGAAGCTTATCGGCCTAAACGATCAAATAAGATACACTATGCGAGATGAGAGTCTTCATATTAAATTTGGTACTTACTTGATTAATGCAATTAAAAATCAATACCCAAATCTTTGGACTAAAAAATTCGAAGAAGAGACCGTAGAACATATCAAAAAAGCTGTTGATTTAGAAATTCAATACGCGCATGACGTACTACCAAGAGGTATCCTTGGCTTAAATGCTGAAATGTTTGTAGATTATATGCAATACATCGGCAACAGAAGACTCGAAGGAATTGGGATAGATTTTAGGTTTGAAAGTGATCAAAATCCTTTCCCATGGCTTTCTGAAGTAGTTGATACTGGAGCGATGACAAATTTCTTCGAAAGAAAGGTCAAAGACTATCAAAACTCTGGAGTATTAGAGGACGACTTCTAGAATAAAATATAATATTTAAACGCGCTTACGAGGTTCAACAAAACTCTTGTAAGCGTTTTTTTTATCGTAAAGCTAAATACTGGAGGAAAGCCACAATTCATTAGGTAGCGTCGTTAGGGTCTATTCCTTCTGACCAACTTCTTCTTTTTTGAAGCTCATTAATAAGTGCTTCTATCACTTGTTTTTGCTCCAAGTTCTGCTGTGATAGCTTATCTAGGATAGAACCCCTCTTAGAGACCTCGATTTCTAACCCCGATATCACCCTTTCTTTTTCCACGGATATTATAATTAAATCGTCTATTTTATCTGCATATTTGTTATAAAGTGCGTTAGTAGCTAAAATATATCCGCTAACAAAAGCGATTAAAATAGGCAAAAATCCTATGTTTTTGCTTAAAAATGCCATTATTTTGTTTTTCATATCATATAATATTACACTTTAATGATTATAGTTTCTTAAAAAAGTGTAAAATAAAGCGGGTGGTTCTGTGACTGCCTATATAGTAATGAACATAAAAAGGAATAACACAATGTTTGGAAACATGTTAAACCATATGACTGAAGTAGCGATGAGAGCAAATAGCTTGATAGGTATGACCTTCATAGCACACTCATTCGCAATAACCATGGGATATACTGATTTGCACAACGCATTAGTACAATCCCTATGGATAGTTGGCGTCATTTTGATGGCTAAAGAAACGTTCGAAAACTAAAAAATACCCCCCCGCCTTTAGGCGGGGGGTTACAAGTTAACGAGTAAAAAAAGAAAGGTCTTTATATGAACATAGGAGAATTTTTAGTATTTATTATAATCGTGTCTTTCTTATTATTGTTTTTTTCGCTAACCTTAGTAGGTTTTTCTGTTATTTTTGAAAAGAATAAATTTTTAAATAAAATTAAGAAGTATTTCCGTCTTTAAAAGTGTAATATATTATAGTTATGGATATGCAGTTTGTTTTAAATACAGCGTTCGGTATAATCGCCTTTTTAGCAGGTTGGTTGTTCAAGATTCTGTTTTCTTCTATAAATAAAATACAAGAAAATTGCAAAGTTAATTCTTCAAAATCTTCTGAAGATTACAGGCATCTTAATGAGAAAATAAACACGCTAGCTTTATCTATACCAGAGAAATACGTCTCAAAAGATGACCATAACCAGTTAGTTAAAGCCGTTCACCATAGATTTGACAGACTTGAAGAGAAAATAGATGGCTTGAACCACTAAAAGCTTGATATAATTCTATAAAAACGTTAGCCTCTCTGTGTATGTCAGAGGGGCTAAATTTTTGCATAATAAGTGATTTCTTCGTAGACGACTTCGTCGGCGGAGCAGCTTTAAACGATGAGGAAATATACAATCAACTAGACGCAAATGGTCATAATTGCATCAAGGTAAAAAGCAAAGATTGTACGTTAGATTTTTTAAAAAACATCAAGAATTACAACTTTATAGTTTCTAATTTCTTCCATTTACCAGATGAAGTTAAAACATTCATACAAGACAACTTAAAATACTCGGTTTATGCTCATGATTACAAATTTGTAGCTCACACGAACCCAGCTAGGTATGAAGACTTTGAGGTTCCTAAAGAAGAGCTAATTAATGTAGATTTTTACAATAATTCTGTTGCCATAGTGTGTCAATCCTCCCTGCAAAAGAGAATATACGATTTAAATTTAAACGTTGAAAATAAAACCAAGAATTTTTCAGGAAACTTATGGAACGATAAATGTTTTCAAATTTTTGAAGACAAATTGAATTGCAAGAAAAACGATAAGGTTGCGGTTGTTAAGTCAATTTACCCAGAAAAAGGAACACCAGAGTCTATTAAGCTATGTATAAATAATGGGTTTGACTATGAGGTCATCCATAGCCAAGACTACTACGACTTCTTAAATATATTAGGAAACTTTTCTGCATACTCTTTCGTTCCATTTACCCCAGAAACTTTAAGTAGAATATGCGTTGAATCTAAAATGATGGGATTGGAGATATATACAACCAATTTAGTAGGCGCTACCTATGAGCCTTGGTTTTCCCTTAAAGGAGAGGAAATGATAAACGAGATGAAGGCTAGAAGAGAGTCCTGCGCCGAATTCATGGCTAACCTTTTTAGTTGAAAATGAATAATATTTTATTTATTAACCATTGGGGTTTTCCTGACCTGCACATGACAAGGGAACCTTGTAAAAAAATTATAAACCATAATAATGACAAGAAATTTAAATACATAACATTTAGGTCTTACGAGTACCTTAACGATGTATGTGAGCATATAGTTGAACACACGGGATTTACCCACCATGATACCTACAGAGAGCTTGAAGATGAAAGGCTATGCGTTAACACAAGCAGAACGGTCTTAGATAAAGTATTAGAAGATTCATCAAGCTCTGGCTTCGAAAAAACTTTAAAATTATTAAGGTTTTACTCTAAAAAATTTTTTAATGATTGTCTTTCAAACTATAGCGATGAAGATCTCATACCAAACACTATTTATGATACAGATATGTGTTTTTTAGGGATAAGTCATTTAAAGCTAAAGGAAACTGAAAACAATATACTAGTAGACAACTCGATGTGCGAGTACGATTTTGACGATCAATGTGACTACGATTCGTTTATAAGCGAGTTATCTAAAAAGCATAAAGACAGAAATATAATAGCTACTTATGAGACTGAGAAATTACAAAATCTAGAGAATGTTTATTTCAAAAATAATATATTCCCATACTCAACTGGTATAAATGAAATATCTTGGTTTAGCCGTTATTGCTCCACTATAATCGGAAAAAACAAAGATTACTTCACCTCGTGCTTAGTTAAAGACAATATAAATAGTCCAAGTAAAAAAATTATAAACATAAAAGACGAAAACTTAGACAATCTAATACCTAAAGAGATGTTTTCCTGCGACTTTCAAACCATAGAGAGTGAAGATTTAATTAATTTAATCGATGAAGAATTATAAATACATATGCGGTAACGCTTTTAAGCATCAGTGCAAATATTCAGTTGGCAAGTTTAAAGATGCAAGAATACATGACTTTAATTTTTCAGTAAATAATAATGATAATAACAAAGTTTTTATAAAAACTGAGTATGTCGGCAACTTCTTTCATTATATAAACTTAGATTTTGAGTTTGAAATAGTTACTCATAATTCTGACATACCCGTAGATTCTAGATTTATTAATTTTTTAGAAAATGAAAAAGTTACTAAGTGGTATGGACAAAATATTAATATAGCTCACCCAAAAGTAGAGTCTATTCCAATAGGGCTAGCTAACCCAAAATGGGCTCACGGAAATCAAAAAACTCTTGAAGAAGTAGCTTCCAGAAATATCAAAAAAGAACAAATACTATATGTCAATTTTGATGTCTCTACCAACTATATAGAAAGAAGCAAGTGCTTAGAGGAGACTGGCCTAGAATTATCTAAGAAAGTAAAATACGAAGAATATTTAGAAGAAATTGCCAAGTCGTATTTTATTATTTCTCCAAACGGAAACGGTATAGATTGTCATAAACACTGGGAGGCTTTTTACTTAAATACAGTACCAATTGTCACGGATAGTATAAACGTACAAATGCATAATGAGTTACCATTTTTAATACTGAACGAATGGAAGGACTTCAAATCACTCGACCTAACAGAAGAGCTTTACAATAAAACAATATCGTCTTTCAATCGGGAGGATCTTCTGTTTGAAAATTATATAAAATTAAACAACTTTTTAAAATAAAATGGGTATAATAGTTCCTGATATTGAGAGAATATATAAGATAAAATTTGCTTGTAACTGGGCAACTAGCGAAGAATCTGCTGATAGAGTTACTAGAAACTGGGGCAAACCTCCTTCTGGGCTTGAGATAGTAACTGGGGATGATTTTGACTATCTAATAAATTTTAATTATAGCGATGAAATGTTCAAAACGCCCAAGCACAAAAACATAGTTTTCACTATGGAGCCTAGTTGGAGCGGTTGTATTAATGATCAAGTTGTAGAAAATAGCTTCAAAGTATTTTCAAACGTTAGTAGATTTAAAAACAATGATAACGTAGAAATGGCTCCGTCCCTAATGTTCTCTGAGGATACTGGGGGTTCAGCATTAAACCACGTTAAACAAGGCGGACCGCCCACTAAGAAATCCCCGAAAGATTATCTTGAAAATTTAAATTTCAATAAAAGTAAAAAATGCTCTATAATTTTAGCTGGTCATGGCGCTATCAACGGTATGCCAATGCCACAAGAGTCTCTTTATTTTAAGAGAGAGTCATTTCTAGCCAGACTAATAAAGTCTGATATTGACATAGATATATACGGCAGAAACTGGAATATAGAAGATTCGCGATACAAGGGGTATGCGCCCCTCAAAGAAGACGCCTTGCTTGACTACGAATTCAGCATAGCTATTGAAAATTCAAGAGAAGACTACTATATATCTGAAAAGATAACAGATTGCTTCATAAATAACTGTGTACCGATATACGACGGTTGTAACTTAGTTCACGAATTTTATAACCCGAAATCTTTTGAAAAAATAAATATTGAAGATGAAGATGTTATAGGAAAGATTAAAAACATAACAGAGCAATCAAATCAAATTTATAAACAGTACGTACTTGAATCAAAAATGAAATACTTTACTGATTATAATATATATAGCTACTTACAAAAATGCATACCATTCAAATAGGCCCACATACAGGAGATGACCCCTTTGTTGAGTTTTTTTCTTCGAAGCATGAAGAGATAAAAAAATGCTTAATAGTAGAGGCACTATCATCATCTTTAGACATTTGTAAAAATACATATGAAAAAAGATTTACTAAAGATAAATTAAATAAAATTTCTTTTATAAATAAAGCTATAGTCGAAGATCCTACTGTTGATTTTATTGATTTCTTTTACCCAAAAGGAGAACACGAAAATGACGGTCAGATCAAATATACTGCATTTAGCTCCACATGTAAAAATCATTTAATTTCTCATGGGGTTAAGGACATTGAAAAAAAAGAGGTTCCAGCAATTACTCTTTCAAAATTATTTAAAGAACAAGGATTTAAAAAAGTTGATAGATTGTATTTAGATGCTGAAGGATTAGACGCTAAAATTATATTATCTTTAGATTTAAAAGAAATTGATATTCCTTTCATCTGTTTTGAAGCTAGTCATACAGACGGCGCATTCACTAGAGAGAAAACTGCTGTAGAAGTTTTTAAATTTTTAACTGATCATAATTATGGTATATATAGTTTTTTTCACAAGATAGACAATCAAATGGATTGGAATTGGTGGGCAATCAAGGACAACGATGAAGAGCTTGCCAAAGATATTGTTGAATTTGGTGGACACAAAACCAAAGTTAAATCACAAGATTCAATTCTAGTTCAAGTCTTTGATTCATCTACATCCTCCAAAAATCACCAGCTTGCAGTAAAATGTCTTTAATTTCTAAAGTTTATATAATTCACTACACGAAGCTAGTCGAAAGAAAAGCCCACATGCTTGATCAGATTAAGCAGTGGTTTCCTAATATTGAATATAAGTTCCTAGAAGATTTAGATCAAGAGGAATTAACAGATGAAATAATTGAGAAAAATTTCGATATTAAAAAATTTAGAGATAGATTTGACAGAGATATGCTTAGATCGGAGATGTCTCTTTGTATGAAGTATAAAAAAGCTGTAAGTGAAATAGCTAGCATACGAGACGGAGAAGATTTTTTTATTTTAGAGGACGATGTTATATTCAAAGAAGACCCACTGAGCTACATCGATTCAATGTATAAATTTTGTGATAGCTATAAAATAAATTATGATTGCGTATTTTTAGGAGAAGCTTGGATCAGAAAGGGTGATGACAGAGATATCTTCGCCAAGAAAAAATACCCCTCAACAAACGGCCTATGTACCGTGTTGTACAAAAAAGCATCTTTACAAAAACTTAATAACTTACTGCAAAAAAACAAAATAAGCCAACCCATGGATTGGGAGCTAAATGATAGGTTCGAAGAGTTAAACTTTGAGGTCTATTGGGGCAAAGCTATCACGAAGCATGGTAGTGTATCAGCTTCTCAAGGTGAAGGCTTTGATTTCTTAAAATCGTCCCTAAGAGAGTCTTACTAAAAAATGAATTACGCGCTAATTAACCAACCTTGCGGTTTAGGTGATATACTTTTTACTATAAAAATAGGTAATTATTTCGCTAGTAAAGGATTTAGGGTTATATGGCCAGTTATACCTACTTACGAATGCTTGAAAAATAGAATCAAAACAAAAGGTATAGAATTTTACTCTGTAGAGGAAAATTTTCCATTTAAACAGGTTTTTTCTAAATTAGAATATCGAGGAGAATATAATATTATAGACTTAGAGGATATAAAATACATACCTATTAGAGAGGCTAATTCATTTGCTGTCTCCCAATCCATGTTTATCGAAAGCGTTGAGAAAACAAACATGTACAGTAAATACGCTATGTGTGGACTCGATCCCTCCAACTGGCAGGATTGCTTTTCCATCGATAGAAATAAAGAAAAAGAAAACGTACTTTATGAAAAAATTTGTATCTCCAAAAACTATCACCTAGTAAACAATAGATTCGGTAGCCCACCTTATTGGGAAGAGTTTCTTTCTAAAAAAATAAACACTTCAGAAAACCTACAGAGAGTCGAAATGAATCTTGAGCATGGTTATAATATATTCGACTGGATCAAGATCATTGAAAACGCATCTAAAATAGACACGGTTGCGACCTCTATACCATTTATACTAGATAAGCTCGATCTAAAATGCAACCCAACAATACATACTAGAAATAAGTCAGGCCAAGAAGCATCAGATAATATAAAGCTAATGAAAGAACTTTACGAAAAAGATTACCACTATGAAATCTGAATCAGAATACATACAGGAGCTTTGCCCAATAAACACCAGAGCCTATAACCTTTTCAAAGAATACAAAAAAGAATGCTCTGTGTTCATAGAATGCGGATGTCATATTGGTCAAACCTGTGAAAAAGCAGTCTTTCTAGGTTACGAAAAGATATATTCTTGTGACATATATGAAGACTTAGTCGAGCAAACCAAAGACAGATTAAAAAAATACGATATTCAGCACGATATTAAACATCAAAATTCTGAAAATTTTTTAAAAGAATTACTACCAACTATAAACTCGAAGGCTACAATTTGGCTTGACGCTCACCCAATAGATGGTCAACAAACAGGAATTCCATTGTTTAAAGAACTTGATATAATCAAAGAAAAAAGCCTACATAACAACCACTCGATATTAATCGATGATTTGCAAATATTTTTTAGTAACCAAATAGAAGAAATAAAAGATAAGATCAAATCAATAAACCCAAATTATAAAATAAATTTTGGCTATGTTCACAATAGAGGTTTGAATAACCCTGATATTTTAATAGCAGATCTGTAATGAAGTCAGCGATACTAACAGAGATTAATAAGCCGCTAGAGATATGGGATGTTGAGCCTGAAAAATTAGACTATGGTCAGGTCTTAATTAAAATAATATCTAGCGGTCTCTGTGGAGCACAGCTTCAAGAAATATCTGGACTTAAAGGTAATTCTGGATTTGTACCCCATTTATTGGGACATGAAGGATGCGCCTTAGTCGAGGAAACTGGCTCTGGCGTCAGCAAAGTAAGAAAAGGCGATAAAGTCATAGTTCATTGGAGAAAATCTTCAGGAATAGAGTCGAAGTTTCCAACATATGCTTATAAAAATAAAAAAATATCAGGAGGGAAAGCTACTACTCTTTCGGAATTTTCAATCGTCTCTGAAAATAGAGTTACCAAAGTAAATGAAAGTGTTGACGAAGACTTTTGCACTCTTTTAGGGTGCGGTCTATCGACTGGGTTATCGGTGGCAAACAAGCAAGGAAATATAAAATTAGGAGAATCTGTTCTAATTCTTGGGGGTGGAGGAGTTGGTATATGCGCGGCTATAGGCGCTGCGCTTTCAAGAGCTTCTGAAATATATGTAGTGGAGAAAAACAAATCTAAAAAACAGTTGATAGAGTCTTTTGATTTAAATTTTAACTTTTTACACTATGAAGACCTTTCTACTTTTTTCAGTTTTGGCAAAAAGATAGATTGTATAATAGACACAACGGGATATTTGCCGCTGGTTTCTGAATGCGTACCGCATTTGTCAGACAATGGCAGATGCATATTAATTGCACAACCAATCAAAGGGTCTAAATTAGAAATACATGACCCAATAAACTTTTTTACAGGAGAAGGCATAACGATAAGCACCTCCCAAGCTGGAGGATTTAACCCAGAAACTGACGTAGCTCGCTACATAAATTTATACGACTCTAATAAGTCGATTTTAAAAGACTGTATTGACAAACTAATTACCCACAGGTATGATTTATCCGATATCAACAAAGCTTTAGAATGCCTCACCACCAAACCCACTGGAAGAATAATAATAAACCCATGACCGAAAGAAAAGCTTGGACGAAAGAAGAGCTAATTGATTTTGAGAATCAAATTGGCGAGTTATATATGGACAACAAGCTTCCATTCTTATTTCATCTTTCAGGAGGTAATGAAGATCAGCTTATAGAAATTTTCAAAGACATAAAAGAGGGGGATTATGTCATATCAAACCACAGAAGTCACTACCACGCCCTGTTACACGGAATACCTCCCGAAGACTTGAAAAACAAAATACTAGATGGGAAAAGTATGTTTGTGTACGATAGGGAAAGAAATTTTTTCTGCTCTGCAATAATAGGAGGAACACCTGCTATAGCAGCGGGTATTGCTTGGGCTCTAAAGAAGAAAGGCTCCAATAAAAAAGTTTGGTGTTTTGTTGGCGATGGCACTGAAGATAATGGACACCTATTTGAAGCAGTTAGGTATGTAGATGGTTGGGATTTACCATGTAAATTTATTATAGAAAATAATGACAGATCTGTAGAGTCGTCAAATAAAGATAGGTGGAACAATACCTCCGATTATAAATGGGATTCCCCGTCTGTAATAAAATACTACTACGATATAACCTATCCTCACGCAAGAAGAGATGGTGTTATCGATCTTTCTAAGACTGTTAAAAAAACTGATGAGGAATATTTTCCGCCGCTTAGAAAAGAAGACCTACCAAATGAAGATTTGGAAATAGATATAACCTATAAAGACTCAGTGATCCAGTCAATGGATTATCTAGGACAAAAAGAAAACTTTGTATGCATAGGCTACAACGTGCTTTATGGAGACGCGATGGGTACTTTGAAAAACTTACCCGCAGAAAAAAAACTAGAAACACCAGTCGCAGAGAACTTAATGGTAGGACTGGCAATAGGCTCCTCTTTTGAAGGATACAAACCAGTCGTTTACTTTGAAAGACACGACTTTATGATGGTTGCCATGGATGCGATAGTAAATCATTTAGACAAGATAGAAAGAATATCACTTGGAGAATTTAAAACACCAGTAATAATAAGAGCGGTTACTGCTGACGCTGGTCCATTTTACTCAGGAATAACCCACTCTCAAGACTTTACAAATTTGTTAAAATCATCTTTAGATATGCCAGTTATATCTCCTAGAAACGGTAAAGAAATGATTCAAGCCTTTAAAGGGGTAAGCGAGAGCAATCGACCAGCAATAATAATTGAGAGAAAAAGCCTTTATTAAAGTGAAAGATATTTTAGTAATAGGCGAAAGCTGCCTTGACCGTTTTCTATACTGTGACGCAGACAGACTTTGTCCAGATATACCCGTACCTGCCCTGACTGTAAAAAGAGAGTCCACTAACGAAGGTATGGCTCAAAATGTTTACAGAAATATTAAAATTCTAATAAATAATTGCGATATAAGGACTAATTTTAACTGGAAAGAGATTAAAAAAACTAGATATATAGATGAAAAATCAAACCACATGTTCATAAGGGTTGATGATGATCACTCAGCCATTCCTACGCTTGATGTGGATAGTTTGGATTTAAATGACTATAAACTCATAGCAATTTCTGATTATAACAAAGGATACCTTACAAAAGAAGCGATATCTTTTATATGCAACAATCACGACAACGTATTCTTGGACAGTAAAAAGAAAATAGGTGAATGGGCAAACGAGGCTAAATATATCAAAATAAATAATTATGAATTAGATAGGTCAAGCGACACGATAACTGATATAGCGCTTTCTAAGACCATATGCACAAAAGGTTCCGATGGTTGCGATTTCAATGGAAAAAACTATCCAGTAAAAAAAGTGGATGTTAAAGATCCTTGTGGCGCTGGAGATACTTTTTTTGCCGCGCTAGTATGTCACTTTCTTAAAAGTGAAGATATAATCAAATCAATAAATTACGCTAACAATGCTGCGAGCAAAGTTGTGTCTCAAAGAGGAGTGACTACATTATGAGTAAAATTAATTTTGAAAAGGTTAAGCTTTACGAGGGTCACTCTCAAAAAAAACAACATTGTTATATTAGCCACGTATTCGACTCGATAGGAACTACTAATAAGTACTATTTAGATATAGGGGCTTACGATGGAGTAACTAATTCTAATGTAATTGATTTAAAAATTCATAAAGGCTGGGATGGTCTAATGATAGACAATAACTGTGAGAACAATTCCCTAAACCTCAAGAAGCATACTGTAACTAAAGATAATATATGCGATATCCTAACTAGATACGAAGTTCCAAAGAAGATTGATTTTCTTTCCCTAGATGTAGATGGAATGGATTACTGGATACTAAAGTCTGTACTCTCTCAGCACCAGCCTAGACTAATTGTAGTAGAGTCAAACGTAAGATTCTCTCCGCATGAAAGCAAAGCAATGAAATACAATTCGGACTACTGCTGGGATGGTTTAAACTGGTACGGAGCTAGCCCACTTGCTTTCAAAAATCTTGCTAATAAATTTAATTACACTCCAGTTTATGTTCTAAATGACGATATTTTCATAATACACAACGATGATCTTGACATTGAAGATATAGAAAAACCTTGGCTTGAAGTATACCCAAAAGCAAACTTAGAGCTATACAAAGACCATGTTAAACCACACCACCCAACTCCCGTACTAGAGCCCATTAAAGAAGAATGGATGGATGTTTAAATGAAAAAAATCACATACGATACAAATAAATATAATTTTAGAAAGTTTGTTGAAAGCTTTTTAGAATTTAAAAATCTAGAGGGTATACACGAGGAATATAAGTTTGATAAGATCCTTGAATTTGGTACTGACCAAAACAGATATTTGCATAAAAAATTTTACAAAGGAATGGACGATAGCTCTGATTTCATTTCTATGTACAGGTCTTTTGTAAAAGAATATGCCAATAATCTGTTTGAAGAAAAAATGATTTTTCAAAAATTTCCAACATTTAGAGTTCATCAGCCAAATAACATAGCGGTATTCGCTTTTCACAAAGACAAGGAGTACAATCATAATAGTAAAGAAGTAAATTTTTACCTGCCAATTACAAAGGCGTTCGGAACGAATACTTTCTGGCACGAATCGGAAGAGGACAAGGGTGATTTTCGACCCATGGAGGCTGAATATGGTGAACTAGTTATGTGGGATGGGGCTAATTTAAGCCACGGTAATAAAATTAACGAAACCAACCAAACTAGAATTAGCTTTGACTTTAGACTTTTACCTAAGAAAATATACTTGAACTCAGAACATAAAAGTAGTAAAAGTAAAGGTAAATCATTCGTAATTGGAGATTATTACGATGAATTCTGAATATGAGGACTTTGGTTACAGGTGGGTGTGGTTTTATAGGCAGTCATTTAGTAGACGCTCTTATAGATCAAGGTCATGAAGTCTATGTAATAGATAACTTATCCTCAGAGTGTAATGAGCAATTCTACTTCAATGATAATGCTACTTATCTGGAAGAGGACATAAGAAATTACGATGGTATAAAACATTTTTTTAAAAATATAGACCATGTATTTCATTTAGCTGCTGAGTCTAGAATTCAGCCCACTTTAGGTAGACCTCAAGAAACATGTGGTACTAACTTCATGGGTACTTGCAATATTCTTGAGCTTTCTAAAGAAAATAATATTAAAAAATTAATATATTCCAGTACATCTTCTGGCTACGGCTTAAAAAACAAGCCGCCATTAAAAGAAACTATGCAAAGGGATTGTTTAAATCCTTATTCAGTTACTAAAGTAGCCGCTGAAGACCTTTGTAAAATATACTATAACTTATGGGGTCTTAAAACCGTATCTTTAAGATATTTCAATGTATTTGGCGAAAGACAGCCGATAAAAGGAATTTACGCGCCTGTAGTTGGATTGTTTATAAAACAGAAAAAAAACAATCAACCCCTAACAGTCGTTGGAGACGGTTTACAAAAAAGAGATTTTACGTATGTGATGGATATTGTTTCTGCGAATCTTAAAATTTCAATGAGCGATAACGATTCTATATTTGGGGAAGTGTTCAATGTTGGAAGCGGAAAAAATTTATCAATATTAGATTTAGCTAAAATGATAGACTCTAATATACAATTTATCCCCGAAAGAAAAGCAGAGTCTAGAGAAACTTTGGCAGATACCTCCAAGATAAAATCGGTTATAGATTGGAGCGCTACAAAAAATATACAAGAATGGGTTGAAGATCAGCTATAAAATGACTTACTGCTTTGATATTGACGGAACTATCTGCGAAACTACTGAAAACAGCAGTTATGAAAACGCTAAAGCATATCCGTCCGTAGTCGCGGCTATAAATAAGCTGTACGATCAAGGTCACACAGTGTTTCTTTACACAGCAAGGGGTAGCGTTTCAGGAAAAGACTGGTCAGAACTAACTAACAAACAAGTTAAGTCATGGGGTATAAAGTGCCACGAAGTTAAGATGGGTAAACCTTTTTACGATCTCATGATCGACGATAGGTCCATCAACGCAAATATGTGGAGAAGCACTCTAAACAAAAAAACAGCCCTAGTACATGGGGTATTCGACAATCTAAATGCTGACACATGTTTAAAATTAAAAAAATTAAAAGAAGAAAAATACAACAACATAGTTGCAGCAATCCAATCAGATCCAATTCTGGACGACGAAAGCAAAAAAAGCCCGATTAATTCTCTAAAAGATAGGATAGAGGTATTAAAATCAATAACTTATATAAATGAAATAATACCATATAGAGTTGAAAAAGATATAAAATCTATATCAGAGCAAATAAGAGCGGAGTCGATTCAAAATGTTTAGTAAGTCAAGCAAGATATTTATAGCTGGCCATAACGGAATGGTTGGAAAGTCTATAGTTAAAAATTTAAGATCAAGGGGATATAATAATCTATGCTTTATAGATAGAAAAAACTTAGATCTTACAAATCAAGCAGATACTCTTCGATGGTTTGAAGAAAATAAATTTGATACAGTAATAGACTGTGCCGCAAAAGTAGGCGGTATACATGCTAATAATGAGTATAGATCTGATTTTATATACCAAAATCTACAGATACAAAACAACATAATACATTCATCTCATGTAACGGGTGTTCAAAAATTATTATTTTTAGGTAGTGTTTGTATCTATCCTAAATATACAGACCAACCAATTAAAGAAGAGTATCTTCTAAGATCACCCCTAGAGCCAACCAATGAACCTTACGCTATAGCAAAAATAGCTGGTATAAAAATGTGCGAAAGCTATTACAAGCAACACGATAGGCAGTATATGTCGGTCATGCCAGCAAACCTGTATGGTGAAAATGATAATTTTCATAACAAAAACTCACATGTATTGCCAGCGTTGCTTAGAAGATTCCACGAAGCCAAAATAAATAAAGATAAAACTGTTGAGGTTTGGGGAACTGGTGAGGCAATGAGAGAATTTTTACACGTATCAGATATGGCCGATGCTTGCATACATATCCTAGAAAAGTGTAATTTTGAGGAAATATATAAAGAGAATATATCTCAAATAAATATTGGAACTGGAGAAGAAGTAAGTATAAAAAACTTAGCTCTTTTAATATCAAAAGTAGTTGGCTACGAGGGAGAGATATCTTTCGACACTTCAAAACCAGACGGCACTTTAAGAAGAGTATTAGATAGTAGTAGATTGAATAAGCTTGGATGGAATCATAAAATAAACCTAAAAGAAGGCTTGGAATCAACCTATAAATGGTTTAAACTTAACGAGCAAAACATAAGGAGTTTTTAGTGGGTAAGAAAATTTTAATTACTGGAGTAACAGGCCAAGATGGCGCTAACATGTGCGAATATCTTATAGGTCTAAATAAAAAAGGCGAGGACTATAAAGTGTTTGGCATGGTTAGAAGATCATCCAATCCCAATATGTCTAATTGCAGCAAATTCATAAATGATGAAAACTTTCAAATAGTATATGGCGACCTTACAGACACCGTAAGCATTGACAATTTAGTTAGAGAGATTCAACCTGATTTTATTATAAACTTTGCAGCTAATTCATTCGTTGGCTGTAGTTGGGATTCCCCTTTGCACGTTCTAGACACCAATGCTGGTGGCGTTATTAGGTTTTTAGAAGCCATAAGAAAACATTCTCCTAAATGCAGATTTTACTCGGCTGGCTCCAGTGAAGAGTTTGGAGACGTTGACTACTCCCCTCAAGACATGAAGCACCCGCTAAAGCCTAGAAGCCCTTACGGTGCGTCTAAATGCACGGCTAGACATATGGTAAAAGTGTATAGAGAGTCTTATGGGATTTACGCTGTACATGCTACTCTATTTAATCATGAAGGAACCAAAAGAGGAGAAGAATTTGTAACTCGAAAGATTACCAAAAATGTAGCTAGACTTCATAAAGAGATATCCGCCTACCTAGAATCTGGACACCAGTCCAAGATAAACCCAATGGAGCTTGGAAATATTTACGCGAAAAGAGACTGGAGTGATTCAGAAGATTTTGTAGAAGGGATATGGCTTATGATGAATCAAGACAAGCCAGATGATTATTTATTAGCTAGCGGAAAAACTCATACCATCAAAGAATTTGTAGAAAAAGCTTTCTCAGAAGCTGGCATAAATGGAAATTGGATGGAAGACGAAACAGATCCACTTAAAACTAAATTTTATTTAAACTCAAGCGAAGCTATTCCATTGGTTGTAATTAACCCTAAATTTTATAGACCAAATGAAGTTGAACTACTACTTGGTGACCCTAATGAAACTAAAAAAAAGCTAGGCTGGGAACCAAAAAATTCATTTGACTTTTTAGTTAGAAAAATGGTAAGATCGGACCTTAATGAAGTCGAAGAAAAATAATTTTATTTTAAACAATAAAAGAATACTCGATTCAAGCGGTAAACAGCCTAAGATAAACAACAAGTTTCAATATATAATCTGGTGCTTCATACCAAATGCAAAAAATTTTTCTGGCGCTGACTGGGGCAGAGAAGTAAAAGTAGCAAAAAACCTCTTTAAAAAATATAAAGATCTTAATTTCTGGAAATCGTTTGAAATTGATTTCCCTTTAAACTCATTAAATTGGTTTGAGACCAATAAAGGTAAAAAGTTTCTACAGGAAAAAGATTACTTTTTTAAACTTAATAGTGGTATAATCACTAAGAAGAACACTACTTACGAATCAGGTAAAGTAGGAAAAGATTCCCAAGTCTTCGGAAAAAAAATAACTAAATTTATTGATCTATTTAAAAAATGAGAAAAAAAAATACAACTAACACCGCTGGCTCATCCCCCTTAGAGCAAATAGAAAGCTACCTTAAACAAAACACAGGAGATCATTACAACTTCGAGGAAGAAAGAGACTATTCAGTTTCCAGTGGAAGCTTAGGTTTAGATATCGAAATGGGAGGCGGCATTAAACCAGGTATAATAAGAGCTTCTGGGGTAGCTGAAGGCGGAAAAACTTCCTGCGCCCTTTCTTTTGCAAGAAATTTTCAAAAGATGGAAAATTCCATGGTGGTTTACATCAAAGCAGAAGGTAGATTATCAAATGATATGGTGGAAAGATCTGGCATAGACGATGATCCTAAAAAGTGGTATGTCGTAAAATCTAATGTTTATGAGACGGTTATCGATTTAATAAGGCAGCTAGTTAAAGATAATCCAACGGATACTAGATACATGTTTATAATCGACTCTATGGATGCCTTGGTTCCAAGAGGAGATCTACAGAAAGGTGCTGATGAAGCTATTAAGGTTGCTGGTGGTGCTTTACTTAGTTCGGACTTCTTAAAAAGAATGGCTTTGGGATTAGCTAGTCGAGGTCACATATGCTTTATGGTGTCTCAGGTTAGAAGTAAGGTAAGTATAAACCCATATGAAAAAACAGATCCTAAGTTAACTAACGCATCTGGAGGCAACGCCCTTCTGCATTATAGTGATTGGATTATGGAGTTTCAGCAAAGATTCAAAGGAGATGTAATTTTTGATAAAGATGGTAAAACTCAATTAGGTCACTGGTGTAAAGTAGTATTCAAAAAGACTCCTAATGAAAAAACTGGTATTTCGGTAAACTATCCTATTTGCTACGGTAGGACCAACGGTAAATCAATCTGGGCTGAGTACGAAGTTGTCGATCAATTACTAAAATTCGATATGATCAAGAAGGCTGGTGCTTGGGTTACTGTATCTGAAGATATAATTTCAGAAGTCAAAAAAGATACTGGTGAAGACTTCAAGCAGCAACACCAAGGAATGGATAACCTTAGAAGATACTTTGAAGAAAACCCAAAAATTGGAAAGTATTTATTTAGCAAATTCATCGAAGTCCTTAAAAAGTCATAATTAAAGTGAAAAATCTTTTAGAAAAAACAAGAACCTACTTAGTAGGTCATATGCAGTACACTAGTGGCCGTAATTGGCGAGAATATGTTGAAGACGAACTGCAAAAGCTAAATATAATTACTTTTAATCCTTACAGAAAACCTTTCGTAAAAGATGTAGAAGAAGACGAGGGGGCTCGCCAAAAAATGTCCGATGACATGGATAATAGGTATTATAACGATGTCGCTGAAAGAATGCGCGTTGTGCGTAATTATGATTTGAATCTTGTTGATCGTTCTGACTTTATAATTGCTCATATTGTTCCTGAAGTAGCAAGTTGGGGCAGTGCAGAAGAGCTCGTAACAGCAGTTCGAGCCAAAAAGCCCATTTTTATTTCTATGGATGGGGGCAAGCAAAAAACGCCTCTCTGGATTATGGGTATGTTACCACACCATTATATTTATAATAGCATAGAAGAAGTTCTTGATATGATTTATCAAATTAACGATGGCAAAAAAGCCATAGACAGCGACCGCTGGAGATTGCTCAGAAAAGAACTAAGATGAGATTATATAACATCTATGGTAGGTCAGTAACAAAAAATGTCACCAAATACTTAATAGATTGGGATGCGAAGTCTAGATCTAAACTTCAATTTGATGCCAAGCAATTCTTTAGACAATACTGGAGCGGTCAAGTAGTCTATGAAGAATTCCCAGTCTTTGGTACAAGGATGAAGGTTGACATCCTAAATGCGACTAAACGGATAGCAATAGAAGTAAACGGAGAGCAGCATGATAAATTTAATAAATTTTTTCACAATAATTCCAGAGCCAAATATTTAGACTCTATAAAAAGAGATATGAAAAAGGCAGAGTGGCTAGAAAAAAATAGTTTTACCTTGATTGAGATCTATAAAAAAGATATAAAAGATTTGTCGAGAGACTTTTTTAAACAAAACTTTTTAATAGAAATATGAGAAAAAAAAGAACACTTACTATCCCTCCAAATATTAGGCACGAAATTTATGAATGGGCTAATGGTGGTTTTTTAGTATTTTATTTCAACAGTGAAACCACGCAACCAGAGGTTGTTTCAAATTTTGATGATTCTAAATCGGCATTTGCTTTACAATCATTTATAGATACTTGGCTTTATGCTGTTAAAGTTGAAAGAATAAGATCCATTAAAGAAACTTACAACGAATCTGATGAGATTGAAAAAGAAGAGGATTATAGCTCTTTTATAGACGAGGACGCTCTAGCAAACCTAATAGATAAAGGAATAGAAAAAAGCCCATCTAAAGAACATCGTGTTGAAAATTCTGACCAGTTCCCACAAGAACTTGTTTCAAGACTAGGGGATGTGACAGGAAATACATTTTTAATGTTTTACTTTGGTGCTGACGATTTACCAAAAATAGAATATAGATTTAGATCTCATCGAGACGCTCTAGGCTTACAGGAGTTTGTGAAATGCTGGTATAACGCTTTTTTTGAGAACTCCATAGGATTAATGCTAAATAATTACTTTGACGACGACACAGATCAGGACGAGGACTGCGATGAATAAAACAATTTCAAATAGAGAAAACGAACTAAAAGACCTTGAGTTGGAAAAAGATGTAGTTTATGGATTAATAAAATATCCTAGTATATTTTTAGAAAACCAGTCGATTGTAAAAGAAGACTGCTTTACTCATCCGACTCATAAAATAATATTTAATATTTTTAAGAACAACTGTCTATCCGCATCATCTGTAGATATTGTTACTCTATCTAGAGACTGTAAAAGAGACGGATTTCAAGATAAGGACGGAATTCCAATATTTGAATATTTAGAAAACTCACAATATAGTTCAATTACTCAAGATGGTACTTTAGAATGCATAAAAGAACTCCACATATTAGCTTATTTAAGACACGAATTTAAAAAAGCTAAAGAAGTGGCAAAAATAGCCCTTGATGCAAAAAATACTAAAGACATAGTACCAGTTATATCTAAGTTAGACGGTCTAAAATCAGAGAGATACGAATTACAAGAATCAGAATTCACGCCTAGAAAAATTTACTCAGGCGTTGGAGAAAGACTTGAAGAGCGAGGCAACAACCCAGAAGATACCATGGGTTACCCCACGCCTTTTCCAGATTTTAACTTAGATTATGGAGGTTTAAGAACTGGTACTGCAACCCTTTTCGTAGGTCGAGGAGGCATCGGCAAAAGTAGCACGATACACCAAGTCTGTCATTACGTAGCGAAAAATAATAAAGTACCAGTCCTAATATTAGACACTGAGATGGAGTATGAGCTAGTCTCCGATAGAATATTTTCATCTCAGCATAAAATCCCCATACATGCAGTAGAAACAGGCAAGTGGAGAAAAAATAAAGACCTAGTTAAAAAAGTTAGATCGGCCATAGATGAAATTGATGAAGAATTTGAATACTACCATGTTTACATAGGCGATCAACCACTAGAAGAAACAATTCAGATTATTGAATCTTGGTATTATAAATCCGTTGGCAGAGGAAACCCATGCGTTGTAGGCTATGATTATCTTAACTGTAATTCTGAAGATATAAAACACGGCTGGGGAGAGAGACAGGTCTTGGGTGATAAATTTAAAAAACTAAGACACTGTTGCGTAAAAATTAATGCCACTTTAGTAACAGCAGCCCAAGCCAATAGAAGCGCAGAGTCAAGAAATAGAAGATCAGACCAAGTATCAGACGATACTACAGTCATTGGTGACTCCGACAAGCTGCAAAGATTTGCAGAAACAGTACTTTACATAAGACCTAAAACACCAGACGAGCTTGCGCTTGACGAGGGAATGGATCTAGAAGACGCTGAAGAAGCAATTGACGAAAGAGATTTTGAAGATCTTAGATTCGGCACTCATAAAATGTATGTTCTGAAAGGAAGAAACCAAGGTGAAAGAGCCATGGGACACAACAACCACCTAAGAAGACGAATGCCTAACGGAATATTTCAAAATGAAATGCATTATTATAACATATCTTTCGACAACTATTTCCTAGAAGAACGCGGCTCGCTTAGAGATGTTATAAATTTCAGAGAGGATAGATTTATATTAGATGATCAGCATCCAAACGAAGAGCAAGGTGAGCAGCTTTTATAAAAATGGATGTAAAAGAGATATTGCAGAGCATTGGATATGCTAATATACGACAGTATGGGGATTATCTTAGGATGTCTCCAATATATCGAAGTTCTGACAGCGCGTGTTTAAGCGTTCATAAAAACACTGGAAGCTTCGTAGACTTCGCTAGAAGCGATACTATAAAAGGTGATTTTTCAGAACTCATAAAAGTATCCCTTAATCTAAAATCTAAAACTGAAGCTACTAATTGGCTTAATGGAAAAAATGTTAACTTTTCTTCGTATGACATCAAGATAGAAAAAGATGAGCCGTTGGTTTTTAATAAAAAATTTAGCAAAGAAAACCTAGACAGAATAAAATCAGAACATTCGTACTGGCTAAACAGAGGTGTTTCATTAAATACTATAAAATTATTTAAAGGAGGACTGGACAATGGCGTAGAAGGCGGTAAGTTCTATAATAGATATGTCTTCCCCATATTTCATGAAAAGGGGTATATATCTGGATTTACAGGTAGAGACATATCAAATAATCCTAACACAGTCAAATGGAAGCACTTAGGGCAAACTAGTAGCTGGATTTATCCTAGTTTTTTAAACCAAAACTGCATATCTCAGTCTAAGGAGATTATAATTGTTGAAAGCATAGGAGATATGCTTTCTCTTTATGACTGCGGTATAAAAAATACAATAGTAGTATTTGGCGTTTCTTTATCGAGTAGTATTATAAATTATATTCTTAGGTATAGATTGGATAAAGTTACTATAGCGTTAAATAATGATTCGCATAATAATAGCGTGGGCAACAAGGCATCTATGAAATTTAAAAACCAACTCTCAAAACATATAAATTATAATAAAATAAAAATATCACTCCCGCCATCTGGTAAAGATTTCGGTGAAATGAGTAAACACGAAATAACAGATTGGAAAAAAAATGCCTGAAAAAATATTATCAGCCTCTAGAATAAAAACATTTGAATCTTGTTCTTGGAAATACTGGTGCAACTATGTACTTAGAATCCCCTCCGAATCTAACGATGGGGCTAGAAGAGGCAATGTTTGCCATGCTGTGTTCGAATATTTGTTAGGAAAAAATAGAACAGAGTATGTTGAAAAAATAATAGAAGCTAAAAATATAGAAGCGGTTGAGTCTGTTTCTATTTTAGTAAAAAAATTATTAGTAAAAGAAGGCGCAGATGTTGAAGCCAATTATAAAATTTGCAATAAATTTATAGTCACAGGGTTAAGAACTGACTTTTTTGGAGAGGGCGGAATGGCCGAAGACCCTGAAATCGATTTCTTGCTAAGTAAAAAAAGCCCTAAATACAAGATACGGGGATTTATTGACAAAGCTATAAGATTTGATAATGAAAAACTAATTAAAATAGTAGACTATAAATCCAGCAAAGAGAAATTCAAAGGTGAGGAGCTAACAGCCAATATACAGGCAATGACTTATTCATTAGCTGCTAAGAAACTTTGGCCAGAGCTTAAAAAAATAATGGTAGAGTTTGTATTCCTTAAATTCCCAAGAAAACCACTACAGCAAGTAGAGTTCTCTAAAGAAGAGTTGGAGGGATTTGAGTATATGCTTGCCGATGTGTATGAAAAAATGAATTCGTTTTCAGAATCAGACGCTCACGCAAATTACGCATCAAATAAACCAGAACCAAAAGATGGCAGTTTCGGTGGTTGCTTGAACTGCGGCAGAGGAAGCAGATACAAAGGACAGCTTAAAAAGGATGGAACTCCCGTGTGGCATTGCTCGTATAAGTATGATTTTGACTACTATGCGTTAGTTGACAGCAAGGGCAACGTACTAAAAAGTGCTTTAACGCATGGCGACCTGAAAGAAAAAAAAGGCTGTAAAATTATTAAAAAATACTACGCAGGATGCCCAGCACACCAGACTTTTAACGAACCGTATGATCCAGAAAAACCATCTTCGAAAGAATCTAGAGACGATTTTGATTTTTAGTTCTTGAAATTAGTTTATAAAATCTGGATAATAGAAAAATGAGATCAATCCCTCTCTTCAAATCTCACTATAGTATAGGTAAATCGATCTTGACGCTTGATAAACCAGATGGTTTAGACAAATCAGGTCCAGACTCTATAATTAAGATTTGCAAAGACAATTCCTTAAAGGAAGCGTGTCTAGTCGATGATACGATGTCTGGATTTCTACAGGCTTATGTGAATTGCCGTGAAAGTAAAATAAATTTAAAATTTGGACTAAGAATGACCTTTTGCTCCGATATCAACTGCAAAGAGAAGGAGTCTGAGGATACTAACCATAAACTTATAATTTTTGCTAAAAATCAAGACGGCTATAAAAAACTAATTAAAATATCAAGTACAGCATCAACCGTTGGTTATTATAATGGCCCAAGATATGACTTGAATTTACTTTCGGAAGAGTGGGATGATGATAAATTAATTTTAGCGGTTCCTTTTTACGATTCATTCCTACATCAAAATACCTTAAACCATAAGCAATGCTTGGTTAATTTCAGTTTTACTAAGCCAATTTTTTTTATCGAAGACAACGACCTTCCCTTTGATTACATATTGAATAACAAGGTTAATGATTACTGTGGGGAAGAGATACAAAAGCAAAATGTAAAAAGTATTTATTATAAAAATAAAAGTGACTTTAAATCATATTTATCGTTTAAGTGTCTGACTTTTTACCAAGGCGGTAGAAAGAAAACTTTAAGTAGACCCAATTTCGACCATATGTGCAGTGAAGAATTTTGCTTTGAAAGCTGGTTAGAAAATGAAAAATAGACTTTTAAGATATAACTTTAACTCTGAGTTCGTATTTATTGACTGCGAGACTTTCAATCTATGCTTGAATAGTTGTCATAATTTGCCTTGGCAAATAGCGATGATAAAAGTCAAGGGTAAGAAAATAATAGACAAGAAAAATTATTTTATAAAATGGGACACGCATCTCAAAATAAGTGATGATGCTGCGAAAATGACTGGTTATAGTGAAAAAAATATGAAAAAAAACGCTATAAGCCCTGAAGAAGCTTTTCCAACTATACATGATTGGCTGGAAAATTGTGACTATATTTCTGGTCATAATGTATTAGGATTTGATATATATCTAATCAGAGCACTGTACAAATACTTTAATAAAGATTACAAGCCATTAGTCCCTAAAGTTATCGATACTTTTGCCGTAGCAAAGGGTATAAAACTTAATTATAAGTATGCAAAAGATCAAGACTTTACAGAATATCAATATAGAGTGATTAATACTATCAAAAGAGGCTTAAAATGCTCGCTAGGCGCTTTAGGAAAAGAATTTGATATAGATCACGACGAGTCAAAACTCCACGACGCCCTTGTTGATTTGGAGTTGAACATTAAAGTATGGAACCACTTGAAATCTCAAATTGAATTATGAGCTTTATTGAACAAATTAAAAATTATGACTTAGATCTTCATGGGGTAAGACTTCCGTCTTTCGAGATAGATGTTAAATGTAAAAGATCTCTGTCTTTAAGTGAGGATATAACCAATGATAAGTTTTTAGTAGAGCTTTGTAAAAACGGATTAAAAGCTAAAAATATAGATAGAAAAGAGTATCGAGACAGATTGAATTATGAATATAAAACTCTTAAAGAATTAGGGTTCATTGATTACATCTTATTGGTTTGGGACGTTATTAATTTTTGCAAAGAGAATAAGATTCCTACAGGTGCTGGTAGAGGTAGTGCTGCTGGAAGCTTAATACTTTATACAATAGGTGTTACTAATATAGATCCAGTTGAAAATGAATTATACTTTGAGAGATTTGTTTCTAAAATTAGAGCTAAGAAAAAAGTAGTAGATGGAGTTACCTACTTGGATGGCTCTTTAATGTGCGATATCGACTTGGATATCTGCTATAAAAATAGACAAAAAGTAATTTCATACGTTGAGGAAAAATTTAAAGGAAAAACATCAAAAGTATTAACAGTTAGCACTTTAACTGGCAAGCAGTTAATGAAAGACATTGGAAAAACTGTTGACGAAAAAACAGAACTTGAAATGAACACTGTATCCTCAATGATTCCAAAGATTTTTGGGAATGTTATGGATATCGAAGAGGCGTATGATGAAGTTGAAGAGTTTAAGCAATGGTGTGATGAGAATCAAGATTCTTATAAAGTCGCCCTCAAACTAAGAGGACTAATAAGAAACAAAGGTGTTCACGCTTCTGCCGTGCAAATATCTTATGACCCAATGATGGATTGCTGCCCGATTGAATTAACTTCTGATAAAACAAGTGAAGTATCTTCTTACGACATGAATTGGGTTTCCATTTTTAATGTAAAGCTTGATGTGCTTGGCCTCAGAAGTGCTTCTGTTATTAATGAGACTTGCTCTGAAATCGGAGTCTCTATGGACTCGATTGATTACAATGATCCCTTTATTTACCAACAGTTACAAGACCTGAAAACGCCGCATGGTCTTTTTCAGATTGAAGCTGATACTAACTTTCAAGTCTGTAAAAAAGTAAAACCAAAAAATCTAGAAGAACTGAGTGCAGTACTAGCCTTGGCAAGACCAGGTGCTCTCTCTTTTGTAGATAAGTACGCAAATTATACAAATAATGGCGTAAACGAATCCATACACCCGTTTTTCGACGACATACTATCAACAACTGGCGGTGTGTGCTTATACCAAGAGCAGATGATGAAAATGGCGCATAAAATTGGATTCACACTTGATGAAGCTGAAATACTACGCCGAATTGTTGGTAAAAAGAAAGTTAAAGAAGTTAGAGAGTGGAAAAAGAAGATTAGCCAAAAAATTAAAGAGAACAATCTTGACCCAGAAATTTCAGATGTTCTTTGGAAGGTCTTGGAAGACTCTGCTAACTACTCTTTCAATAAATCTCATTCTATTGCATACGCGGCCATGGCGGCTCTCACTATTTATTTGAAATTTAAATACCCCCAGCAGTTTTTCAAAAACTTGTTACGAATGACCCGCCATGAGCAACAACCAATGCAAGAAATATCCAAAATAAATCAAGAGATGGATATTTTCGGTATCAGACTATTACCCCCAAACCTCATTAAATCTCAAACAGATTTTTCCGAAGAGGGAAAGGATATAAGATTTGGGCTGCTCTCCATTAAGGGAGTCTCTGATAAAAATATTGAAAAACTAATGAAGTTCAAAACTCATCATTCAACGAAGTTCGATTTGTTTGATGCTGCTGGAAAGTGCGGAATAAACATATCCTGTCTTTGCTCGTTGATTCAAGCTGGCGCGTTAGAAGATGACTATGGTCAATCTAGAAGCAAGGTTGCTTACGAAGCCCAGTTATGGAACTGCCTGACTGATAGAGAAAAGAAAATAGCAAGAACCTTAGAAGAAAAATTAAAGTTTAATCTTGTAAAAATTGTTAAATTTATGGCTGAGAATAAAGACAAAAATTCTAAGCCTATGATTAAAGAATCTAGATTAGAAACTTTAAAAAAGAAAAGCCAACCCTATTTAGAAGTTTACAATGTAAATAAAAAATCAGAAAGTTTCGCAAACTGGTATTACGAAAAAGAATGGCTTGGGTACACTTACAACGTTACGCTCAAAGATATCTTCTCCTCCAAGAAAGGCGGTCTACATAGCGTAAGAGAGGCTGTTAACGCCGAGCTCCAGTCCCAATTATCTTTTGTTGGCTATGTGTCTGACAACCCATTTAAAGGCGTCTCTAGAAGCTCGAAAAAAAGCCGATATCTGAAGCTAGATATTTCTGATGAAACTGGAAATATTAAAGTAATGATATTCAATGATAAGATGGATGAATGTGAGTTACTGAATAAAGGTATACCTAAGAAAAACCAGATAGTATACGTAAAGGGTAGAAAATTTGAAGATGTGGTTTTTGCAGATACTGTAAAAGTACAAGATAATAAAGTCTACACTAAGTACTCTCAACTTAAAAACGACTCTTGACATTGTAGCGAAATACAGTAAGATCATTTGATATGATCAGATTCTATAAACCAAATAAATCCAATACGGGATGCTCTTGTAATTTTTGGTTAAACCTAAAAGATAATACATTCTGGGCGAGTCTTTTAAAACAACACTCTTGGGATTCGTCTAAAGGCATCGGACATTTCAAGCAAAGCGAAAAAGATTTTTCCAAAAAAGTAATAGTAAAATTCAGTGAGTTAGAAATTTGTGAAATTTTAAACGCTATTAAAACCAAGGGTAAATGCTCTGGGTATCATAGTACAAAATTTATTACAAAATTTAGATTTCAGTATTACAACATGGAGGACAAAAATATTACTGGCTACTCTTTCAAAGTGCAAAGAGAAAGTAAAGAAGACTCCACTAAGAAAGATTTGTTTAGTATTTCATTTTCAGAGGCCGAAGCGATTAGACTTTACTACTACATAAAAAATGTTTTATCGCACATAGACTTCTCTTCGTTTAATTACTCTCCAGACGAAAAGAACATGGAACAGGCAAAAGAAAATTCAGAAAATCAAAACAAAGAAGTTAATGATGATTTCGCAGTTGACGATGATGACGTTTTCTAATGCGTAAAAAAAGAGTACTAATCCAAACAGATTTTTCCTTACTCAAAACAGGTTTTGCAAGAAACGCAAAGTCTGTTTTGACTCATCTGTATACTACTGATAAGTATGAAATATTTCACTACTGTTGTGGTTTAAACGAGGCTGCGCCAGAGCTTAAAAAAACGCCTTGGAAGTCCATAGGCTGTATACCATCTTCTAATGAAAAAATAGAAGAAATTAAAAGAGATCCATACCTCGAAAAAACTTTCCATTATGGCTCCTACTACCTTGATGAAGTTATAAAAGATGTTAAGCCTGACGTTTATATAGCAGCGCAAGACATATGGGGTATTGATTTCGCAATAAAAAAGCCTTGGTTTAAAAAAATTACTTCAGCCTTGTGGACGACCTTGGACTCTCTACCAATACTACCCAGTGCTGTAGAATCCGCTTCTAAAGTAAAAAACTATTGGATATGGAGTGACTTTGCAACTAAGGAGCTACATAAAATGGGCCATGGCCATGTTAAAACAGTTCACGGCTGTTTTGGCGATTCTAATTTTTTTAGACTGAGTAGCGATAAAAGAAAATCCCTGAGAATAAAAAACAAAATACCAGAAGACGCATTTATAATCGGATTTGTATTTAGAAACCAATTAAGAAAATCAGTTTCAAATCTATTAGAGGGCTACTCCAAATTTAAAGAAGATAATCCAGATATTAAAAACCCAAGATTACTTCTACATACCAATTTCAGAGAGGGTTGGGATATTAAAAGATTTGCAAAAGAATATAATATAAGCAATGAAGAAATACTTGCCACTCATATATGTAAAAACTGCCTAGAGTACTCCGTTAAACCCAATGAAAAACAAAATGACAAATGCGATAAGTGCGGAGCAGAAGGGTCTGTCAATACAACGGAGGTATCCCTTGGAGTTGATGAAAAAGAGCTAAATGAAGTTTATAACTTGATGGATGTTTACTGCCATCCATTTACTTCTGGCGGTCAGGAGATACCAATTCAAGAAGCTAAGTTAACAGAACTCATCACCTTGGTTACGGAGTATAGCTGTGGGGAAGAGATGTGCTACCCAGAGGCTAACTCCCTACCGCTTGAGTGGAGTCAGTATAGAGAGTTTGGAACTGGATTTATAAAAGCTTCCACTAGCTCAGACTCTATAAGTAAACAATTAACAAAAGTTTACAAAATGAGCGTAGAAGAACGCCTAGACATGGGGTCTAAAGCTAGAGAGTGGGCCTTGGAAAACTTTTCTGTTGAATCGGTTGGTAAATTTGTAGAGAACTTTATAGACGATGCTCCACTCGTTAATGAAGAAGTGTTTACCGAAACCGAACTAGCTGACCCATTAGCAAAAATTGAAGAAATAAGAGATAATAAAGAATGGGTTAAAAAACTATATAAAGAAATACTAAAAACAGAAGTAGATGACAATGATGAGGGTTTAACCCATTGGGTAACTAGACTTGAAACAGATTTAAATAGGGAGCAAGTTGAAAAATACTTTAGAGGAGTAGCTACAAAAGAAAGAGAATCAAAAGCTGATAGTTTTTTTGATAAGTACTTGAATAAAGAAAGACCCAAAAGAATACTTTTCATATTGCCAGAATCCGAGCGAGAAATATATCTTTCAACGTCTTTGCTTGATTCTGTAAAAAAGCTTTACCCAGATCACGATATATATTACGCAACAGGCGAGCCATATTTTCAAATGCTAGCCTCGAACCCAAATATTTACAGAGTAATTCCTTTCTCTAAAGAGCTTTCTAAGGTAAAAAGCTTACAGGAGGAAAAATACTTTGATTTAGTTTATACTCCGTCTGCTTTCGATGCGAGCTATTCTTATTACGGAAAAAAGAAAGTTGAGTACGACCTATGCACTTAATAGAAAATTACGCCCTGAATTGTGGTTTAAAAATATCAAAACCAAGCTTAGATAGCCATTTTTTTCCAGTTTCCAATGATGACTATATAACTATAGATACCTCTTCACCTAAGTCTTTTGGGAACTACCCTCATTGGCAAAAGGTGATTGATTTACTTTTACCTTTTCTAAAGAAAAATAAAATTGATATCATACAATTAGGAACGCCTAACGATGTTAACTTGTCTGACGTTAAAAGGACTAACGGTGGAGCTAGCGTTAATCAAGTAAACTATTTAATTAAGCATAGTAAAATTCATTTATGCAATAATAGTTTCACTCAAGAAATCGCTTCTGTTAATAATGTTAACTGTATATCGGTTATAGATAAAGAAAGACTGGTTGATTTTCGGTGGTCCAAAAAAACCGACTTTTTAACAAACATTGATAACGGCGACATAAATTGCATATACCCAGAGCGAATAGCCAATAGGTGTTTGAAAATTTTAAATATTAATAAATCACTTAATTTTAAAACGCTGCACATTGGAGGCAAGTATAAAGACGGCCATGAGTTCGTAGAGTCTATACCAGATCATTGTGTTAATCTGAAGTCAATGAATCTTAATAATATAATCGTCAGAATGGATCTGTATTATGATGAAGGAAATTTACAAAAACAATTAAAAGTTGGTAAAGTAAGTTTGGTTACCAATAGAGAGATAGATTTTTCGATAATAGTTGCAAATAAAAACAATATTTCAGAGGTAGTTTATATAGTAGAAGAAAATAACGACAATTTTGATTTTTGTTATAAAGTAAAAAAGCTAGGGTTGAATTTGGTTTTAATATCATCTATCCCAGAGAAAGATTTGGACTGTAAAAAGCTAATCTATATGGAGCTTGGTAATATAATGCCACAAATACAAGAAAAAGATGTCGAAGTTTTTGAAAAAATTAAAAATAATAAAACAGAAAACACGTACTATAGAACTTGTAAATACACGCTTAGTGCTGGTAAAGTCTTTTTTTCAGAATTAGACTGGAAAAAAATGCGTAACAGTCCAGAGAAAACAAACTTTCAGAAACTTAGCTTAGAAAACGATATTAAATACAATTTAGATTCAACTTGGATAATTCAAGTAAATTAGTTGTTGACTTTTTTTTATAAAAATAAGAAGATAGCAAAATGGATTTAAAATACACGAAAAGAGACAAGAATGGTCTTATTAGTGGTGTGGATTACGTTTTCGACGATAACGGTATGATTGACTGGCGAAAGATGGTCAAGCCAGAGTATTTATATCCAAATCCAAGTAAAAATCTTGCTGAAACCGATGTAACAAAACTAAAGGATTATGAGCTATGCATCTTGCTTTCTGGACTGAAGGAACTTGCTCAAATCAGAGGATATACCAAAGTAGAATATGATATCAATAGCCCATCCTCGGATTATGTCGTGGCTAACTGTAAAATTACTTGGATTCCTAATTACGAGTCAGAAGGAAGAGAGGTTGTATTTTCATCTGTAGCCGACTCTTCCATTCAAAATACTTCTCCAATTTTTGGTTATCATTTTTTAGCCACGGCTGCTGAAAATAGAGCTTTCGTTAGATGCGTTCGTAATTTTTTACGAATTAATATCGTTTCTAAAGAAGAAATGGCTGAGTCAGCGAAAGTAAATAAAACTAGCTCTTCCAATCATAATAATACACACAGCACCGAGTCGAGCGATTCTGCAACAGAATCATTACTAAAAGCAATGTCAAAGAAAAAATTATCTTTTGATCAAGTAAAATCCCAATTGATAAAAGAAGGTTTTGATGGTGCTGAAGACTTTCAATCGGTTGACGATATACCAAAAAACAAAATCTTTGCATTAATATCTAGAATCAATAAGGCAAAAGCAGTCAGAAAGTCCTAGCTTTTACTCCATCCACCCCAGAATCTATAGTTAGACTCAGCTTGCTGTTTAGTAAAGCTTTCAAATCTAATACCACTAAATCCACTTCTTACTCCATTTAGTTTTATTGTTACATATTCTGGAGGGGTTGAGTATTTGTCTATCTCGACAATAATTTGATTTTTTTCTACCCTAGCCCCAACCATAGAGGGGTGAGATGGAACACAGCTTACCACTGAAATAGAACCCTCTTCACAAACATCGATAAAAGTCGGATCTATCCATTGTTTAATTTTTGAATTATTATTTATTTTTATACATATTACGTCTTCGAACCTAGCTTCTGGCATTTCAGTACACATTAGTCCAACGTATTTATTTCTATCCTTGGTTGGTACTATCGCATATTTTTGTCCACTTGGACCCTGAGCACCAGTTGCACCAGTTTTACCAGCTTTGCCAGTAGCTCCAGTAGCTCCAGTAGCTCCAGAAGCGCCAGTTTGACCAGCAGCACCATTACTACCATTACTACCATTAGCACCAGTTTCGCCAGCAGCACCAGTTGCACCAGTCTGACCAGCAGCACCAGTTGCACCAGTTTCGCCAGCAGCACCAGTTGCGCCAGTCGGTCCTACACCTGATTTTTGTTTAACGTCTCCATCAGAGTTTATAACTAAAAAGTCATCAAGACTATTATCTACAGGGACGCTTCTAATTCTTAAATCACCGTTTATGTCTAATTTAGCTTGTGGGTCAGTGTAAGTACCTATTACAACATCCCCACCTCCATTGACAATGGCTAAATCTCTAGTTGAGTAAAAATTTATATGGAGAGGTAAACTTGTAGTGTTATCAAATCCTTCGATTGTATTCCATGCTCCCCCCTCGCTTCCGTTTCTACCAAAAGGATCTCCTATTTCTATACCTTGAATATCGGAAGGGCCAGTTTTTAAACCTTTTACAATCTTACCCGTGGTAGTAACACCAATATCCCCAATAAAGTTGGTATCTCCAGAAAACTTATGTCTTCTATCGCCATCGTTTCCAAATATAGTGTTACCAGAATGAATTAAGCTGGTTGTATAATTGCCTATCTCTAACTTAGATAAAGCGGCTCCAAGACGTAGGTTTTGCGGAGCTCCAACACCTAATCCTTGGTCATTGAATATTTGTACCGTGTTGGCGCTTGTTGTTATGTCAAATTGATTTGAATGATCTGCGTCTAGATCTATCTTTTTCCCACTTAAAGTGTAAATTGTTTGAGTGCTAGCGTCATCCGTTCCAAAGTAAATATTTTCAGCAGCACCCGCAATTTTTAAAGTCGCTGGAGAAATGCCATCATTGAATAAATCAAATTCAGCGCAGCTAGTTGTTATATCGCAACCATCTACTTGTAAATCTCCACTGAGAAGTGTATTGCCTCCAACCTGAACATTACCGTGTAGAAGGGAGGTAGTGCCAACGCTGAGAGTAGCATCTGAAATGAGCCCTCCTTCGGCTCTTACAAAGCCATCTGCTATAGTATCTATAGATCCATCTGACCTATAATAAGGTCCATTTCTTTCTGGACCAGTAGCACCAGTTTGACCAGCAGCACCAGTTCCACCAGTTGCACCAGTTTGACCAGCAGCACCATTAGCACCAGTAGCACCAGTTTGACCAGCAGCACCATTAGCACCAGTAGCACCAGTTTGACCAGCAGCACCATTA
>Ga0208767_1000037_pt1 | contig 72069 bp, 144 predicted proteins | sample VirMetDEL_Mar_21_FD_184514 | JGI IMG/M metagenome (GOLD analysis project Ga0208767, IMG submission 184514) | Aqueous microbial communities from the Delaware River and Bay under freshwater to marine salinity gradient to study organic matter... | ecosystem: Environmental > Aquatic > Marine >...
TTGGTTTTAGAAAATATAACTGAGAAAGGTTATACAATTGACCTTACTGGTGTTGTTAGAAACCCATCTGGTAAAGTTATTAATGGTAGTGCATATGACGGCTACCAAAAGTTCAGTGTAAGGACAGAAACCACATCATCATTCTCAGTAAGACACCATAAGTTTCAAGCTTATTTGAAGTATGGTGATAAAATATTTAATAAGGGTATGGTTGTTAGGCATTTGAATGGTGATTCACTTGACAACTCATATGACAATATAGCTATCGGTACTCAGTCAGAAAATATGATGGATAGAGATGAAGAATCCAGAAAGAATCACTCAAGGAAAACTTATATAACAGAAGATTTGGGTAATGAAATTATTAATGATAGATATAATAACACCATGAGCCACAGAGCATTAAGTAATAAATATAATATACCAAAATCAACTATCCAAGATTTTTTAAGTAAAATGTTTGGAAATTAAAAAATTAATTATTACATTTGTTTCATGAATAAATTATCAGTTAATAAAAAAGCGTATTATGATTACAATGTAATTGATAATTACACTGCTGGAATTCAACTTATTGGTTCTGAAATAAAACCTATTAAAAATGGTAATGTCTCTATTAAAGAAGGTTACTGTTACATAAGAAATGGTGAAGTTTTAGTTAAAGGGATGCATGTCTCCCCAAACGATAAGAGTAATAAATATGATGCTCATGACCCATATCGTGAGAGAAAGTTATTACTAAATAAAAAAGAAATAGATAAATTAAATAAGGGTGTTGAGAGTAAGGGTATGACTATAATACCTCTTAATTTGTTTATTACTAGTACTGGTCTTATAAAATTAACTATAGGGTTATGTAGTGGTAAAAAGAATTATGATAAAAGAGAAAGTATTAAAACAAAAGATATCCAGAGGGACTTGGATAGAAGATTTAAATAATAAAAACAAATAAATAAAACGTAGAGTATGAGACCATTAAAGATAACACAAGCATTTACAAATAGAAGTAGCGAATCATTTAACACTTACTTAAAAGAAGTGTCTAAAATAGAAGCATTTAAATCACCAAGTGATGAAGCTGAAGTGGCTATGAAAGCTTTTAAATATAGAAATATATATGAAAAATGTGAAGATAAGGAAGAAGGTCAAGTATATATGGACCAAGCTGAAGTAGCTATAGAAGAGTTGGTTAAGAGAAACCTTAGATTTGTAATTAGTGTTGCTAAGCAATATACTAAAAATGGTGCATCTTTAGAAGATTTAGTTAATGAAGGTAATTCTGGTTTATTAGAAGCCGCTAGGAGATTCGACCCAACTACAGGTAACAAATTTATATCCTATGCTGTATGGTATGTTAGGAAAGATATCCTAGCTTTTTTATCTAAAAATACTAGGACTATTAAATTACCAACAAACAAAATTAACTTAATGACTGACTTTAAAAATAAAGTGGACCAATGCAAACAAAAATTACAAAGGGAAGTTGAATTGGAAGATTTGTTAGGTAATATTGAAGGTTATAGTGATAAACAAATTAAAGACATGGTTGCTATAATGGAATCAAAAGTAGTTTCAGCTGATGCGCCTACTATGTTTGAATCAGACTCAAGTGAAACCTTATACAACACTATTGAATCAAAGGAATTCGCAGACACAGACCATTTAGTTGTAGGTGATTCATCAAGACGAGTTTTGGAGAACCTATTAGAAACTTTGAGTCCAAGAGATAAACATATTATGAAATTATACTATGGTTTAGATGGTAGAATACCTATGAATTTACACGAGGTAGGTACTGAGTTGGGACTAACCAGGGAAGCAATAAGACAAATAAAAGAGAAATCATTGAAAAAATTAAGAGTGGCATCTAAAAGATTTGGTTTGGAGACTGATATGTTTTAATGTACACTATAGTGTACATTTTAATTTATTAATGAATCAAGTATATTTATTTACATACATAAAAGCATAAGTAAAGTTAAATTTAAAATCAATGACAGTTATATTATTAGTAGTTACACATTCTTTTTTATTCTGGTTAGGTTATAGACATGGTAAAGTAGTTAATAAAATCATAATAAATCAAAGTAAAAATATAAATAAAGAAAATGATTATTTATAATTATTAGATATTTATAAATAAAGAATAATAATATGTTTGTTGAATACGATGAATACTACGAAGAAAAACACGAAAATGGTGTTGTCAAAGTAACTGGTCAGTACAAGAATGGTGTTAAAGAAGGTGCATGGGTAGAATACGATGACAAGGGTTATTTAATACTCCCCATTAAGTTATTCATAAACGGTAAAGAACAATAATATACACACAATTGTGTACATAACTATCCTAAAATTTGTGATAGTTGGTATTTTTAACACTTTGACGTATATTTATATATAAAGCTAAAAATGAGTAAAGAATATATTAAAATACTTGTTAATGAATCTTTGATAAACTTATCAGAAGATAAGAAAAAAGATTCTAAGAAAAAAGATTCTAAGAAAGAAGATTCTAAGAAAAAAGATTCTGAAGAAGAAGAAAAAATAGAATACCAAGACATTCAAAACTTTTGGAAGGGTGGTAAACACAGTTCCGTTACTAAAGTCGGTGTGTTCAGAGATGCTGGATTTTCTGAAAAAGACATATATACTAGATTACCATATAAAAAGTTAGATATGGAGAAGAATGAAGATGGTGGTGTCTACCGATTTACTAAGGATGAGGTTGATAGAATCAGAACCGAGTTAGATAAATACCCTAGAGGGTAAATAAATTATATACTATATAATATAAGCCATACAGAAATGTGTGGCTTTTTTATTTTAGACCAGATTCATCTATGATTCTAATAAGTCTTTTACAAACTTCTTTTTCATGAAGCCTTAAAGAATATTCATTTGTTAAAAACATATGTTCATCCTTTGGTTGATTAGCAATCCTATTAATATTGTTTACTAGTAATTCTCTAATCTTATCTATTGATGTTTCTTCTTTAACTCCCATAATATCTTATTTATGTATTTGTAACAAATATAGTAATAATTTGTGACATAAACAAATTTAATTTTTTATTTGGATATATTAAATATTATTTGTAATATTGTAACGTAACATTAAAAAAACGAATTATGTCGAAATTAAACGGAAAAGAATTAGCAAACGAATTAACTAACTTTGTGAACAATTATAATTGTGACCATGAAGAATTTATTAACGCATTTTGTAGAGAACATAGAACACTACAACAATCATCATTTAGATTGTTTCTTATGTTATTAGATAAGTTAGCATCAAATGAATATGGTAGAGTATCAGATGCAAGAAATAAATCATCACACGAAGTAGCCAAGAAGATGATTGAAGGTTTTAAAAAAGTAATCATTGAAGAACAAATCGCTTTGGGTGAAAGTGAAGAATCAGCAAAGAGATATGTTGAAAGTGATTATGCTAAACCACATAGATTCTTAGGGCATATATAAAATAATATATGTTTTATTTGGATAATTAAAATATTATCCTTACATTTACCAAACATTAATCATTAAAACAATATAACCATGAGTAAAGTAGCTAAGTTAGTTTATTATTCATTTGCTACAAGAGTAGTAGTAGATGAGTCTTCAACAGAAGATGATATAATAAAAGAATCAAAAAGAAAAATTTTTGAGAAAGTACAAACAGAACTAGGTGAAAACCTTGAAGAAATCATTGATGATGAAGAATGCCCAATAGGTACGTTTGAAACAGACCTACCAAGTATTGATAGAGTCATTCTTAACACATCTGAGAAACAATATGTGGTAATAGGTAAAGGAATACCAACACAAGTTAGAAAGTTCGATAGCTATTCAGATTGGGATTCTATTCAAAACCTTAATGGCGAACCAGTATTTGATGTTCAAATTGATGATGATAACCAAATAGATGGTAAATTTATTGGTAACGCAAAGCACCCATATACATTTCAATATGTAAACCTTATTTGGAGAGAAGACCAAGATAATTGGGAAGTAGGTTTAGACTATCAAGGTGTTGATGTAGAAGTGGTTACAGAATCAATTACACAAATTCTTGCAAAAATGTTACAAGAAAATTTGGTAAAGTAATTTATTATTCGTAATATTGTAAACAACATTAAAATTAATCATTATGAAATTATTTAAGGAAGGTAAAGTTTTCGATTTAGAAACATCACAATTAGTAGGTATGAGTACATGGTTTACTCACTACGATACCAAGAGGTACAAGTATTACCAATCAGCCAAAGGAACATTCTTTTCAATTGAAGAACGTGCTGAAACATTTAATGACACACATTGTTGGGTTATTAATAAAGATGGTACTAAAAGCACTTTAGGTAGTCTTAAAGAAACACTTAACGATAAAGTTAAAATAAAAGAAGTTGTACCTTTGGGTATTATGGAAGACAAAAGACTTATGAACCTATACGATATAGCAAATGATACCAATAGAGTTAGTATGATGGGTACTGACACTAAATATAGTCTAACATTTTTTCGTGACTATGAAGTATTATTTGACTTAGAAGAAGTATAAGTAAAAAAACTTACGAATAATTTGGTAAAGTAATTTATTATTCGTAATATTGTATAAATCATTAATCATTTAAAATTATAACCAATGGGAATGTACGGAGAAGTGGAAATCATAGCCACATACGAAACAACAGAACAAGCTGAAAAGCAATTTGATAACCTACAAGAAAATGTAACGGAGTTCATAAAGAAAGAAGTTACAGACGCACCATTTACCTTTGATTTAACACATTGTGATTTGGAAGGTAGTGAGTTTATAATCAAGATTTGTAGTGGTAGAGTCCAAAACGCTATTTGGCAATCAGAACAATTATTTGAATTCATGAAAACTACTGAAGGACTCTATGAGTTTAGTGCTGAAGTAATGACACCAGAAAATATTATATTCTGGAACAAGGATGATGAATAATAATATATAAAATAATATAATCATGGAAATATTAAATTTAATCGGAGAAGAAGACCACGTAGAGTTTGAAAGATACGACCAACTATCGTATCAAGACAAGAAAGAAGTAATTGAATTATTTGTTGACAATTTCTATATTGGAGATATTGAAGTATGGAAGGATTCAGAAATGGAAGGTAGAGAATATGTCTGCATCAATTACGAAATAATTTATTTAGATGAATTAAAAACCAAATAATCATGGAAAGCATAAGACGAGAAATACAAAACTGGTTAGAATTAGTTGCCAGAGCAGTTAAGAATATACCATTCGATAAGGAAGTTGATTGGTTTGACGTAGAAGACGTATATAATGGTTCTCATAGCGATGCAGAAACACCAACGTATATAGCATACAATGGTGAAACATTATCGTATGAAACTGTATATTGTGATGCGATAGCCATTGACCATATGTGTCAAGAGGTTTTAAATGGTGACTTTGAACAAGCCATGAGAATCATAGAAAGATACAGAGGTGTAAAACTAACCGAAGATGAGTATGGTTTTAAGAAACAATTAAGACAAAACTCACTAATGAGGAATTAAATAATTCAACAAAAGTTTGGATAATTAAAATACTTTTCGTACATTTACATCATAACATTAAAACAATAAGAATTATGAGCAAGACATTAACATTCACAGTAAGCGTTACATTTCAAGATAAAATCACAGGTGATAACGAAGTATTAAAAGTGGCAGAAAACATTGGTAGAGCCATTGAATTGGAGTGTGGTGGTATGGGTATTGCACCAGAATCTAGTGAAACATTTACCAGAAGCGTATCAGTTAAGCCACAATTTATTGATGAAACAATTACGAAAAAAATTGTATAATTATTTGGAATTGTAAAATACTTTTCGTAGATTTACATATCATTAATCAAATAAATAACCAATTATGCGACAAGAAATTAAAAAAGTAATCACAGATTTAATCTATACTGATGATGCAAAACCAAGAACCACATTTACTGATGGTAGTCCTTTAGAAGATAAGTTAGAACTTATTGAACAAGCAGTTGATAAAGTATTTAAAGAAATTAATAAACCACAAAGAAAATTATATTGTGGTTGGATGGTTGCCGATGCAGAACATATGTTCAAACAAATGCAAGAAGACGAAGGTAAATTCACCAATATAGAATATACAGATGAACTAGGTGAAGATGTTATGAATTTAGTTGAACGTAGATTTGATGCTGAATATGGGGTGGCTTGGTACAATATTGAATCAGCTATCGAAGAAATCATGGAAGATTACGAGAGTTAATAATATAGTGGGTAGCCTGTGTTTGCTCAGAGTAACCACTTAAAATAAGAACGGAAAATCTGCCGTTGTCTTTAGTTGAAATGACCGTAAAAATGAAACAACCAAAGGGTGAGATGCCCTTTGTTTTTAACCACATATAAAATAATATAATCATGAAATGTCCAAAATGTAATTCAGAGAAGGTGAGAAGTTATGACAATCAACCACTATACCACCCACCAAAAAGTGAAATGAAGTTTATTGAAGACTATAACCAAATGGGTGTTGATTATGAAATTTATATCTCAATGACTTGTGATGATTGTGACCATAAATTTGAGGATAACTTTCCAATCGTTAAAGATTATTCAAATGCTGACAATGAAGCATTAAATACTATACTAGATATTTTAGACCCAGATAGTATTTTATATAATTCTTTGGAAAAAGTTATAAAAACTCTTGGTCACGTCAAAAATAATTCCGATATTAGCGTATAATCAAATAAAACTATATAATTATGAAGTACGAGGTAAGAGAAGTTTTGAAATCAATTGAAGTGATTGAATCAAGTAAAGAACTGACTAGCGAATTTAGAAAAACATTCGCAACAGATTTCCCAATGATTAAAGCGTGTGTTAAAGAGAATCTAATTAAAGATGAAGCCATAGCTTTAATTCAAAAGATAGCACCAGTTTGTTTTAAGATAAATGGAACGGTATTTTTAAAGGGTGAAACCAAAGGTGAACACGACCTTATTGGTGATGAAATGGATTACCAACCAGTAACTGAATTGTTTGATATGACACAAGAAATAGCCACTGGTGATAGTTATTCATTTTATGTTTCTGGTACAGATTACTTTGAGTTAGCAAGTAATGAAGAAAGCATTGAAGTAAGAAAATTCCTAAATAATTTGTTTAAGTAAAATACTTTTCGTACATTTACATAAACCAATTAAATAATATAATCATGATAGAAGGAGTAAACATACACAACCTAGAAGTAGAAATAAAAGGTCACGTTGATAGAAACATAGTTGATATTGGTTCTTTAAACTTATCAGTAGATGATAGAGAATATATCCTAGATGTCACACAATCATATTCAGATAAAACAGAAAACTTTTCTGGCGAACCAATACTAAGAATCACATGTGATTTAGAAATAGATAAAGATACATTTGAGGATTGTCCTTATGATATAACAAAGAATGATTTGTTAGATGCAGACCACAACGAATTAAATGCAGAATTATATGTTGGTGGTGAAAAAGATTTTGAAGTAGAAAATATATTATTACACTTTGATGTTGATGGTCAAGACTATCAAATAAAAGTGAGTGAAGAAATATAAAACAATATAAGTTATGAAAGTTAATAGTCCAGAAAAAGCCGAAATAATAGAGTTATTTTTATCAAAGGATAAAACACCTATTGCATACCAAAAAAAGGTCGCAGAACTCATTAAAAGTGGGTATAGCGAGAAGGAAGCAGAGAATTTTGTGTCAACAACACCATTTGAAATGGAGTTTTACTATTCAGATGATTTAGGATTATTCCTAGTGGAATCTGAAGCAGTTGAAAATGCTATATTAGTTGACCCATATACTGGTCAAAACCTTGAACATTTAGATGAAGAATATACATTAATTGAAGATTAATTTGGAATTGTAATTTATTATTCGTACATTTACAGAACATTAAAAAAATATATTATGTCAGATTATAGTAGAGTAAATAAAGTTGTTAAAGATTATTTGGATAAAAATGGTACACACTATATACCAAACTTTAATCAACTTAGTGGTGATGAATATAATCACATATTAAATATAGGAACAGATATTATGTTAAACCATTGGGATATGAATGAATATGAATCTGGTAGCTTTGTTACTAATTTAATTAATAACGACTTAGTAGGTACATTCGCTAGTGCTGATAATATTAACCAAAATTGTATAAGATTTTATGTGATGTTGAAACATAACGTATCATTAGTTTTAGTATAACTAATAAAAAATATAATCATGAAAAGTAAATTGAAAATTAAGAGTGAAGATTTTATTAACTGGTTTTTCAAAAGTGGTGCAGACCAAGACCAAGAAAGCGAAGCATTACGTTTAGGATATAGTGTAATAGAAGAATTATTAGATGGTAAAGTAACCATAACACCACAAGATATATTGGATAGGTGCGAACCAGTTGTGATTCCAATAAGAATTATTGAAGGGTTTGAAGATGATGATACTTTTGCTGAAATTGATGATGCAATTATCGAAGGTAAAATAAGTAATAATTTTGAAATTGAACTCATATAAGATAATATATTATGAAACCAGATGTTATAATAACTGAAAGTAGTGTGACAATCACACACGATAACGAGGAGATAGTGCATTGGGTATCAGATGAATGGGAAGAAGACCCATCCATTGTACCAAGCATAACAAACGCAATAAAGTTAGCATATACAGATGTGCTATATTTAAGAGAATTAGTGGGTAAGCCACTATAAAGGTATAATCTGCATGATTATGTTTTAATGTTGGTAATGTGAGGGGAGAGAAATCTCCCCAAACATTTTTTGTATAATAAATTATAATTTTATTGGAATAATGAAACTAATTTACTATATTTGTATATAAGATTAAAACTAAATAATTATGGAAATGATAAAATTTGAAATGGAAGTGTTGATTGAGTACAACTATTCCGAATTATTACTAACAAACTTGATGTTAAATAAAGCTAAAAAAATAGCTAATAAAGGAAAGGAATTTGCTAGAGAACATGGTAAATTAATGTCAGCAGTTGATTGGGAAAAAAAGATAATCAGAATTAATGAGAACCTAGATTCTGTTGGTATAATGATGATGTCTAAAGAAGCAGAATGTTTCGACCTAAGTGGAAAATACGAAACTATGTGTCTTAATTAAAATAAATTTGGAATTATAAATTATTATTTGTACATTTACAAAACATTAAAAAAATATATTATGCCGAATCATGTATCAAACATATTAAAAATAGAAGGAGATAGTAAAAAAGTGTCAGAAGTATTAGAAATACTTAAAGATGAAGAAAAAGGTATAACTTTCGATAAATTTTTACCTATGCCAGAAGAACTGGTTGGAACATCAGCACCAAGTAGAATAGTTAGTCAGAGAGAATACGATGAAGCCAAAGAACTACTTGAATATAAATTGGCTAGTGGTGAAAAAGTTTTAAACACATCACTACCACTAACCAAAGAAATGCAGAAAGAACTTATCGAAAAATATGGTTCTGACAATTGGTACGATTGGGCATATAGAAATTGGGGAACTAAATGGGGTGCTTACGATGGTTATCAATTATCAGAAAACTCATTATTCTTCCTAAGTGCTTGGAGTACACCACATAAGGCAATGATTAATCTATCTACCAAATATCCAGAAGTGATAATTAAAATAGAATATGCTGATGAAGATTTTGGTCATAATGTAGGTAACTATGTTTTAAAAGATGGTCAAATAATAGAAGAATACACACCAAAGGGTGGTAGTGTTGAAGCCATTAAGATGGCTTTAAATATTACAGGTGGTGAAGATTATTACTTAGGTGATAACATATACGATATGTTAGAAGAAGATATTGATGATGTCTGGTATAATACACTATTAAATGTGATAGTTGAAAAAGAAATTGTTGATGAAAAATATCCAAAATTTGTTCAAGAATATCTACTGAATGTGTCAGTTAAAAATGAACAATATGAATATGCTTCAAAATTAAAAAATATTATAAAAGTTTAAATTAAATTATGGGTAATACAAGTTTAGAATTAGTAGAACACAAAATAGGACAATTTGGGTTTGAAGATAGTAAAGTAGTTGCTATGGGTGTAGAACATAAACAATTATTTGAGTATTGCGTTACTCAATTTAAAGTAGAACCAATTAAAAATGGTGATATAATTAAACAAAATGTTAACAAAGTTTATAGTATTAAAATATCCGACATACCAATTATTCGGTAGGGATATATAATATAAGATATTATGATAAAATATATGACAAAGAAACAAGTTATAGCTGATTTTAATACTAGCTTCTCTGATTTATTTCATAATATGTCAGAACATGAATTAGAACATTTCTGGGATATGAACTTAGATTTATTACTTAAAAATAAAAAAATAAGTAAAAAACAAAGAAGTATGTGGAATTTTAATAAAAAAGATTTGGAATTGTTAAATTAATTTCGTAATATTGTATCATAACATTAAAACATTATAATTATGAGAGAATTAACAGAAGAACAATTTGATGAGCAATATGAGTTAGTAACAAACCATATTGATGATAACGCATCATTCGATGGAAATATGTTCGAAACATTTGATGAAGAACTAACATTCGTTAGACAAATGGCTGAACAAAATAGAGTAATCACAATCATTGAAGGTGATGAAGATTTTGAAAATGAATTTGGTGAACCAACACTAAATATGTTCTATGTGTCTGGAATGCACTTGGTAAATCGTATAGGATATTTAGTTACCAAAGAACCAATCACAGAAGAATTTGAAGTTAAATTAGAATAATATTTGGATAAGTGGAAACTTATCACTATATTTACAACAACATTAAAAATAAACCAATATAATCATGCGATTAACAAATATAATTATTAATAATAAAATCGCAAAAAAATGACAAAATCAAGATTTAATAACAAAACACTTGAGAGAAGTTTAGAAGAAGTTTTAAAAGACAACACATCAGCTAGAAAAGGAAGTGTTAGTGGATTCTCAATAGAAGTAATGGAGGGTAACGCATTTTCTTCTTATGTATATTATGATGATGAAAAATCATGTGACGAGGATTTAAAAACATTAACCGAATTGCTGGAAGAAAATTTGGATAATTAAAAAATTATCCTTACATTTACACCAACATTAATTATTAACATTTAAAATTTAGAATCATGGGATTAGATATGTACCTATCAAAAAAGACTTACGTTAAGAACTGGGAATTTCATAAACCAGAAGAAAAACACTCTATAAGTGTTAAAAAGAATGGTAAAGCACGTAAGGACATTAAACCAAAAAGAATATCTTATATAGTAGAAGAAGTGATGTATTGGAGAAAAGCAAACGCAATACATTCTTGGTTTGTTAATGAATGTCAAAATGGTGTTGATGAATGTCAAGAATCATATGTAAGTGGGGAACAACTTGAAGAACTTGCAAGTTTATGTGAGCAAGTTGTTGAAACTAAAAACACATCATTACTTGAAACACAAGGTGGTTTCTTCTTCGGTAGTACAGATTATGATGAATACTACTTTGAAGAATGTAAAGATACTGCAAAGCAATTAAGAAAGTTACTTGCAGAAGAACCAGAAGAAGGTTGTTATAAAGGAGATTTCTATTACCAATCTTCATGGTAGAATATATAAGATAATATATTATTAACATTTAAAATATACAACATGGATTCAAAAACGCAGAGCATGGGTGAAAGATTATTAAATGGAATAATCAACTATTATGAGGATGAAGAATTCCTAAGAGCAGATGGATTCGATGATGCAGTAATCGGTGTGGATGAATCATCAATGAGATTAATCTACTCAACAACAAAGTGTGTGGAAACGCTTATGCTTCAAAGTGAAATGCTTTTAGATGAAGCATTAGAATACTTCGACTTTAATGTTAGAGGTGCTTATATGGGTGAAAAGACACCAATATGGTGCGAAGATATGCTTTATGAATAATAATATATAAGATAATATAAGTTTTTTTAAAAATAATTGGGAAATCATTTGGTGGTTTCCCATTTTTTTTGTAGTTTTACATCATAACATTAATTATTAACAATATTAAAACAGAATAAGACATGGGTTGGTGGAGTACAAATATTTTAGGTGGCGATAGTCCACTAGATTGGAAAGCAAGTTTATACAATAAACTAGATATACCTTACTTTAGTGAAGAACAGGGTATTAAAACACATGATGGTTATGGTTTAATCACACCAGATGATATGAACCGAACCACACAGAATAATCTAATACAATATGTCTTAGAATCAACTCAAGAGTCATTTGACAAGTGGGGTGAATGTGATAGTAGAAGTATTGGTATGCAAGTCCTTGCACTTATGATATTAAAGTCTGGTGCTAAGATGACCAATAAGAACAAGAAAGAACTATCCAAGTGGATTAAGCTAGATGAATGGGCAACAGAAGACCATGAACGTAAAAACCACATTGATGAGTTATTATACGCTATCGAGAAGTATGATAACACACCAATGAAGTATCAAGGTAAAGGATTATTCCAAAAATTAGCAGAAACAATCTCTGGAACTGAAATAGAACCAAGTGGATTTAAAAATATATAAGATAGTATGAATATTTTTGTATTAGACCAAGACCCAAGAGTATGTGCAGTTTATCATAATGATAAGCACGTTGTTAAGATGATTCTTGAATCGGCACAATTACTTTGTGGAGTACACCATATGACAGAATCAAACCTAGATGTTCCATACGGATTATCACATAAGAATCACCCATGCTCAATATGGGCAAGGAAGTGCATAGAGAATTATATATGGCTTTGTGACTTAGGATTGGAACTATCTAAGGAATATACTCACAGATATGGTAAAAGACATAAATCACAGGACATAATAGAATGGTGTATGACCAATCTACCTAACCTACCAGAATTTGGTGACATCACAGAACACCCAAAAGCTATGCCCGAAGAATGTAAAACTGATGATGTGGTAGAATCATATAGAAGATACTATATTATGGAAAAGAAAAGTTTTTGTAATTGGAAAAATAGAGAAATACCAAATTGGTTCAAAAAAGATTTGGATAATTAAAATACTTTTCGTACATTTACATCATAACATTAAAACAATAAGAATTATGTCAGATTTAAAAACAGAAACGTATCAAGTAGAAGTTAGAATAAGAGATTCATGGGGTGACATATTCACCGATTCAGATGGTAATAATGTACCACATATAAGATTAGAAAGAACTATAAATCCACTATTCTTAGATACAATGCTTAAAAGAATACATAAGGACTTTCAAGCTATTACACCAGAAGGTTCTGATATTGATATAGAAGTTTACCTACCTAACTCCATTAGTGGTACATGGATGAACATGGCTTCATACTATGGTAGCGAAGAAAGATTTGTAACACACTAATATAATAAAATACAATATATGAAAAAAAGAGAACTAACAGAAAAAGAAATCCAAAAGTGTTCTGAACTATTAGCTAAGGACTATCACCACATGGATGAAGAAAAATATGAAGCAATGAAATCACTTGAAATGTTCGATATGAATATGTTTTCAAAAGAATCTAAAGTAGGTACTGATGACTTCTTAGATACTATGCTTGATGAAATGGATGATTTAAGGAACAACACAAACATGGCTATCGAAACACCATTTGGTACGCTAGTTATAATCGTACACCTAAACAAAACAACTATCAAAAGTTATAAGGATGAAGAATCCTATGACTTAGGTATTATTAACGAAAAAGATGTCCTAAACAAAGCAATATCACAAATATTCATTGATAAGGATGGTGATGCAAAATTTTGTCATGATTTGAATATTCTGGGAACTTTTGTTGAAGAAGATTAAAATAAATTTGGATAAGTAAAATATTATTCATACATTTACATCATAACATTATTAACAACATTAAAACAATTTAATTATGGGATGCTTTAGTTTTATATGCAAGGAATCAGATAAACCAGTAGCTTCATCATCATTCGATGGTGACTCAGTTAGAATGTACCTTTTAAAGAAAGGAAAGGTAATCGAAGAAATGAGAGGACAATACGACTCATACGGAAGATGCTTCGATAAAAATATGAAATCAATGAAATGGAGTATGGATTGGTCAGAAGTATGCGACCTTATGTTCTCTGATAAGGATGGTGATGGTATTGCAGTTGTCCTAGAAGAATACTTTGATGGAACTATACCAACTACTCAAAGCCAAGATGACCCAGAACAAGGTTGGGGTGAATCTCAATCAACCAACCCATACGTAGAACCGAAACATATTATTCACTAATATATTTGGATATATCAATTTTATTTCTTACATTTACATTATCAATAATTAAAACAATTAAAAATTATGGGAACATACATAAACATTACTGATAGAAGACTTACTAAAAAGAATGTAGAACTAAATGGTGAAAAAGTTAAAGTTGATTTCGCACCATTCAGCCATAAACCATCCATCAACTATGACAATCCACCAGAGATTGAAAAAAAGATGGAACGTGCTTGGAATATGCCCAAAGATAAACAAGCAGACTATATAGTATTTGCTAAACCAAGTGATGAATACCTAGATAGCTACCATGTATATAAAAGTAACAAGAAAGCCATCTGGTCTGATGGTTCTGGTTTCTGGTCTGGTCTGCATTGGGAAAATGACCTTGTAGGTACACTAAAAAATAATGGTAGAAAATGGTTCATAGAACCAAAAGAATTACCAATCGAACTAAGATAAGCATTACAATGAGAGATGATTTAGATTATGATGGAATGGGAAATCAAGGGAGAGTACCACAAATAAAAACAAAAATGAATAATAATAAAGAAGCAATTATATTATCCAAAATTATTGTAGGTATCGCAATACTAATCGCAGTAGCTACATACCCACCAATTATATTTGTAGGTATCCTAGCATTTGCTATCTATACCCTACACAAAGCATATAAATAAAAGATGTATGAAAGAGTCTGATGAGTATTGTCATTATAGTGGTCTACCATCACCAATGGCTTACGCTAATGATTACGATGAAACGGTAAAGAAAAAGAAAAAAATGTCACTTAAAAAAATTATTCAAAAAATATCCCTATGGTTTAGTCTTATTAAGAAAAAACCAAAACGTAAATCAGTATGGGATTTATAAACCAAATTGTTATGGAAGAATTAAATATACTAGAAGATAAGATTAGAAACTCTGGACAAAGAGTGTTCACAAGACAAGAGATATTTAGACTTATTGAAAACATAAGACCTCTTGAACTTAACCCAAAAGAAAACATTACATTCATTGACCCACCTAAACCCTATACAATAAATTTGGATAAGTAAAATATTATTCTTATATTTACATCATGGAACTTAAAGAACAATTAACTCAAGAAGAATTAATGGAAAGACTATCAACTTTCCCAGATACTATCAAGGATGGTATTGACCTAGCTAATGTCCTTAATATGTTTAATATTGTAAAGGATATTGATAAGACAAACATATATAAAAGAAATATAGAAGTATATGAACTTGAATCAATCAATGGGGTCTTCCCTTACTTTGATGAAAACTTTGTAATTATGTATCTACCAAAAATTGATGATGATGGTGATAACACTATGACAATAGAATTCGTAGACTATGGCGAACCAATTGATATTAAAGAAAGAAAAGAAGTTATACAATACCTTGAAGATACTCTTACCTTTAATAATATCATACCCCTATTCTTAATGTAATACCCATTCTAGCACCAGAACCAATTTAACCCACTTTCTGGGGGCGAAAATATAAATAATAACACTATGGAAAATAATAATATAAACATAGAACTAATATCTCTAAACGAATTAATTAGACTAAGAAAAATTATTAATGATAGAATTAATATACTAACTAATAACATATACCTAAGAGATACAAACCTAACCAATAAAACACTTAACTCATTAATGAAAAACAATATAGTAACACTAACTCAATTAAAGAATACTAACATTAATACTATACCAAGAATAGGTATCAAGGGTAGAACTGAAATTGAAGAAATACTAGAAACATATAATAAATAAAATACTATACACTATGGAAAATAATTACACTTACAAAGATATAAACAATAGACAAGTATATCCAAAGTTTAAACTAAACGGATTCCAAAATGATATACTAACTTGTACACTATACGTAAAGAGAAATATACCAACATGGATTCCATTTAAGAAATCAAAAATACACTATAAAGAAATAGCATTTAGTGTAGCAACTGATAACCTAGAAATAATAGTTAATTACACATCAGAAGACTATCATAATCTGGTACTAAAAACACTACAAGATTATAACAATAAAAATGGTATAAAAGAACATATAAATAATCAAATAAATTCACTAAATAATTTGGTCGTTTCATAAACTTTTATTACCTTTATATCATGAAAGAATTTAATCACATTTTACATAGAAGAACTTACACTAACAATAACAAAAAAACCATGACACTAATAATGGATGGTGAACATAATTTATGGTTTCATCATAGTGGTATTAATAATGACTTTGATAATGTAACTGAACAACTTTTAGATGAACAAAATACTACATGTGAAATACCATACAAGTTGTCAGCAGTAGAGAAATCTTTACTTAAGATTTTTACTAAAGACTCTATCGAAATCATTAGTAATTCACATGTACAAAATAACTAATAACCCTATATACACAATTGTGTATATGAACCACCTTAGAGTACACCTAAGAGCATATCTCCTATCATATGTATACGTATAGTTAATGTGTCCTTTTTGTACCTATACGCACACGTTATGGCTTTTTTAAGGTTTGTGGGTAATCGTGGTAAATGGTGGGATAGAGTGGGATTTTGTGTAAAACGCTGAATGGGAATATATACTATACCCTAAAAAGGTTTAACTCTTTAACAGAAAGAGTACAAAATTTTTTCATTTTTTTCTGAGCAATCCTTTCCCAGTCCATAAAAAAGCCTTTTTTTTACAGTTGCACATATAAGACTACATGTACTTTTTGTTCCCATCAGAACAAACAAAAAAATATATTACCTTCCCACTTTTTACCATCCAGATTAATTCTGGTTTTGGGCATATCTAATATGCACACAATTGTGTACATGCGTGTGCGTATATCCACATGCTCGTGACCCACGTAAAGATATATAAGATAATATATAATGTTATGGGTATAAACCACGAAGCCCCAGAACAAATGAATGCTTTGGGTAAGGTAAATCTAGTCCATTATTTATGGGTAGATAATTGCAATATACAAAATGTATTTTAGATATCCAAATTTAAATGTTATTTATAATAAATCTAGATAAGAAAAGACCCTAGAAAATATAGGGTAATACGATTCCGTTGGGTACTCTAAGAATACCAATACAAATGTAAGAAAAGATATCCAGAATTCCAAATATAGTTATTAACAATTTGATGTTGAAAAGGTGTGGATTTTAGGTGGGAAAATTAGGGGTGTTGTGGAGTCTACTCTTTCGGTTTTATTTCAGAACCAGACCCGTATTATCTACAATGCTAATATCGGAATAATAAATGAGAATACCAAATATATAAGACTATATTTTAAAAAAAGATTTTATAGTATATTATATAAAAAAAGTTTTATAGCTACATGTATTGATTTTACTGATGGTTCATGAGGTGAGATAAAAAAAAATGAAAAATATATACTATTATATTAGGATATATCATTTATTATATGTTACTTTGTACTGTTCGATTGAAAGAACACATTTTTATTGTTAAACCCATTTAAATAATTATTATGGAAAATTTAGATTTAAAAGTAAATGAGATTTTAGAAGGTAACGGATTAGACTTCGAAATTAAGAAAGTTCCTTTAGTAGGGAAGCAGTTAGTAACTAGTGTTGGTGTTGATGGTGACATTGTCGATGACGTTAACTTAATTCACAGTCCTTATTATGGATTATTGAATACTAAGAGCGGTAACTTCATTAACACTGTTAAGGAGGGTTATACTGTATCTCAGAATTCAGAGATTGTTGAGTTAGTACTTAGAGGGATGCAAGGCTTTGGTGAATTGAGTGTACAAAAAGCGGGTTCTATTAATGATGGTAGAAAGGTATACATCCAATTGGCTATTGAAGGGATGAGTAAGGTTGGTAACGACTCTATTAAGAGGTATGTTACTATCATTGATTCTAACGATGGTTCTACGGGATTAGGTGTTGGTATTGGTGACTTGACTATGTCATGTCAGAATCAGTTTTTCAGTTTCTATAGAAGCGGTCAAGCTAAGATGCGACATACGGCTAGTTTAGAAACTAGACTTAAGGAAATTCCTAGTCTTATCAGTTTAGCTTTAGATAATTCGCTTAAGCAGATTGACATGTACAACGACTTTGTTAAAGTTGGTGTATCAGATAAGAATGTTCATGATATGGTGAAGTTGCAACTTGGGATTTCTAAGTTGTCTTCAGTGAGTGATATCTCAGATGCGTCCGCTAAGATTAACAATTCAATGGAAACATTGTATGAGATGATTCGTGTGGAGGTTGCGCAGAAGGGTAAGAATGTTTGGGGATTGCACAGTGGTGTAACTAGATGGACTACTCATGAGAAGTCAGCACCACGTAGAGAGAATGGTAGAATTGAGAGTGCAATGCTTTCGACTAACTATAAGACCAATCAGAAGTCACTTGACTTTGCTAGAGAATTGGCTTTAGTATAATTCTTGAGATATGCAAGGGATGTGGGTATTAGTTATCCACATCCTTTTGTTAATAACTAAATTTGCAATTGTCGATTTTATTTCGTACCTTTGCAAATTTTTTATTTATAGGTATTAAAAAAAATAGGGGTGTTGTGGAGTCTACTCTTTCACTCTTTAAGGAGCGACCCGTTTCTCTTTCGAACCAACAATACAAATATCGGAATAATAAATGAGACTACCAAACTTTTAGGCAATAAAAAAAAATAAAAAATATATGCTATAATATTTGCATAAGTGAAAAGTAATTCCGATATTGCACTATCGTTAAATTAAAAACCTATTATTATGGCAAAGACAAAAGAACAGATTGAAGAGCAAAAAAGAAGTGATATTGAGTTTATCGTTTCGGCAGTAACAAGTGAATTAGAAAATACGGCATACCTAGAGTACTTTGATACATGGGAGAACAATGGAGGTATGGGTTGGTTCTATACTGAGTGTGTAGAAATTACTCATGAGGTTATGTTTAGAGAGGGTTCGGCTTATTTAAAGTGGCTTGACCATTGGATAAATACTGAGGATAAAAATTGTGAGGGATTCTCTGAATTTACGGGTGAGACTTGTTTTGATTGGTATCACATGAATGAAGCTAGAAAAGTGTTTGAATCTAGATATGAAAAGGATGAGAATATTGATGACCAAATATCAGAACGTATTGGTGGGCTTCTTAGTTTATTCAAAACTCAAGAGCATAGAGATAAGATATTATTAGATGCTGTTAATCATGCTAAAAAGATAAGAGAGAGAGAAGCTAAGAATAAATGGTTAAATCAAGTAAAACCAATAATAGAGCAATTAAAGGAAATAGATGTGGACGGTGAGCAGATGCAATACATATTAGAATCGGTTGGTATGGATGAGCAGATGCATAATCAGTTAAGTATTTACTTTTCCAAATAAATTTTAAAGATATCCTATATTATATTTGGTAGTATGGGATATCTTTTGTATATTGCACTATCGTTAAACATTAAAACCTATAATTATGAGAAATTCAAAAGATGAGATTAATGCAATCCTAGAGAACTTTATTATTTATGCTTGTGGCAGTAATGAAAAGGAAAGAGATATCCTAGAAGCTACATTAAGTGACTACCAAGAGGTAATGTTGAATGAGGGTTGTGGGTTGGAAGATTGTCCATTCCTTAATGAGGAAGATGAAGAACCAATAGATGAGGTTAGTTGTAAAGTTATAGTTGGTGATATTACATTCCTAGACCCACAAATAGATGGTGAACATAAAGCCATTATTAATCAAGTTGGTGGTATATACTATATTGTTGGTGAGGATAAAGCCAATCAAGTTGGTGAGGAAATGTTAAAGTATTTTGATTCTTACATGGTGTTACCTAGTTACAAGGGTGAGGTAGTAATTGATGATAAACTAAAGCACCTAAATATATCTAATGAAATATTTTAAAAAATATATACTATTATATTTGGTAGTTTAAAAAACTATTTGTATATTTACATATCGTTAAACATTAAAACATATACATTATGAATTATTACATCCCAAACAATTTATTATCAACAGAGAATGCTAAGACTAGTAAAGGTGAAAAATTAGGTATTACTACTTATATATCTTATTTGTCACCACATACTCAAAATAGTAAGGGTATTAACTTATGCCCACATGCAAGTAAAGGTTGTGCCAAGGCTTGTTTATTTAAGTCTGGTAGTGCTAGATTTGACGCAGTACAAGAAGGTAAAATGAATAAAACAGAATTCTTTTTAGCAGATAGAAAGGCTTATATGGAAAAACTATATAAGGAGTTGAAGAGAGCTGAAAGATTGCATGGAGCGATTGAAGGTGACAAGCAATACAAAAAGAATGGTGTTGATGTACTAAGGTATAAAAACTTTGCAGTACGTTTGAATGGTACTACGGATATTGCTTTTGAGAAGTTAAAGGTAAAGGACAATAAAAATATCATGGAATTATTTCCTAATATACAATTTTATGACTACACTAAGAATCATAAAAGAATGTATAAGTACTTAAAAAATGAGTTACCAAGTAATTATCATTTAACTTTTTCTAGAAGTGAGGACAACGATAAGGTATGCATGGATATACTTTCTAAAGGTGGCAATGTAGCGATTGTATTTGGTGTTAAGAATGTTAATGACTTTCCAAGTGAGTATAAGGGTTATAAGGTTATTAATGGTGACGAAACGGACTTAAGGTTTCTAGATGAGGATAATGTTATTGTAGGTCTTAAATACAAGTTAGTTACAGGTAAAGGTACTAAAGGACAAAATAAAGATAACATTGAAAATAACGATTTCTTAATCGATATTAGCAAATTAGAAAGTAAATTAGTTTAAAAATAAATTAAAGATATCTTATATTATATTTGGTAGTATGAGATATCTTTTGTATATTTACATATCGTTAAACATTAAAACAAATAAGTTATGAGAATTTCAAAAGTAGTAGCAACAGAATTAATCAACAAATCAAAAGGTAAAATCTTTACGGCAACATTTTTAAAAAAGAATGGTGAGTTAAGAAAAATGAATTGTAGGTTGGGAGTTAATAAGGGAGTTAATGGTAAGGGTATGAATTATAACCCAACACTTAAAGCATTAAAACCCGTATTCGATATGCAAGTAAAGGAATGGAGAACTATTAACCTGGAAAGCATTAAGGAGTTAAGTATTAACAAAGAAAAATATATTGTTGGTTAAGCAATAATAAAATCGATAGCAAGAGCATACAACGGACAAGGCTAAGGCGAGTGAGTTGTAACATGTTGAGGGTAGGAGTTGAAAAACGTTTGGACTAACGGCATGTACAATAACAAATCGGTGGGATGCGAGTGGTTGACCAATGCTCTTGCGATTTTATTTTATATAGTTAAAAAAAGTTAAGACGTGAAGGAGTCTACTCTTCTAAGAACTTGTCTCAGCCCGTTTCGGTATCACCACCAACAATACAAATATCGGAATTAGTTTTGACATATCCAAATTATTTAATAAAAAAAATTAAATAAAAAATATATGCTATTATATTTGGTGGATTGAAATAAAGTTTGTATATTTGAATATCGTTAAACAATTAAATAATTACTATGAAAACATTTAAATCAGTATCAGAAGTAGAGAACTACGCAAAGAGGTTATTGGACGTAGAGTATGACATTAAAATAGATGGTCTTATGCACCATGTTAATCCTATGGATGTAGGATATAAGTTTGAATGGGATAATGCCAAGAATAGATTTGGTGTTTGTAGATACAGTAGGAGAGTCATTGGATTATCTTTACCATTGGTTGAGGGTAACCTAGATAATTTCACTCAGATTAATGACACTATACTACATGAGATTGCCCATGCTATATCATATGAGATACATGGTAGAAAAGGTAGAGGTCATGGTGAGTTTTGGAAACATGTTGCTAGGTCAATCGGTTGTAATGCTAAGAGATGTTATAGTACTAAGGATGTAAACACACCACAATACAAATATACTCTTATATGTGATAGTTGTGGTAATGAGAGCCATGCACGTAGAATGGGTAGTAGTGAGTATTCATGTGGTAAGTGTTCACCAAGAAAGTTCAATAAAGATTTTATTTTAAGAGTTATAAAGAATTATTAGGATATATAAAATATAATTTGTATATTTACATTATCATAAAAAAAAACAATAATACTATGGCAAAGAAAGAATTTACATTAGTCGAAGAAAGAGTAGTTACCTTAGAGAAAGGTGAACGAATATTTTGGTTTACAAGAATGAGTGAAGATGGTGGGTACTCATCTATGGTAAATGATTCACTATCATACGATAAAGACCAAGCAACAAAAATGTTTCACTTAATAGTTAAGCACGATGGTGTTATGAGAAAACAAACAATACTAGAAACAGTAACTACTTAATAAAAATATATACTATTATATTTGGTGAATTGAAAAAGTATTTGTATATTTGAATATCGTTAAACAAAACAGTAATACTATGGCAAAGACAAGAGAGCAAATGATGGCAACACTTAAGACTAAGTATCCTAAGTTATTCGTTAACACCACTGAGGAGTTCAATGGTAACGAGGGTGGTATTTGGATGTGTGGTGAGGACTATGAGGTTGTTGATAGGAAGGACAACAGAATCTTTGATTACTATTCTGATAGTAGTAGTTATGACATAGGGGTTATATACCATTTAAATAGGTGGGCTAACCGTAATGGTTGGTGGTTTGAATGGAACGACCCTGGAACTATAATGATGTGGCCCGAATAGGCCATATTATTTTTTTTAAAAATATATAGTATTATATTTGGATTATTAATAAACTATTTGTACATTTACATTATGGAAAAATTAACTACAGAACCTGGAAAATCGTATTGGAATAATAATGGTGTATACCAAGAACAGTACGACAAGTTGTATGAAAGTCTTGTACCTTCAAGGGGTGAAGCTGATACTGTACATGGTGAGATGCTTAGAGCAGTATCAAGATTATTCTATGACTACTGTAACAATGGTAACTGTAACATAAGAGATGTACAACAAGACTGTTGCCCCGATTGTGGTGGTAGTGGATATGAAGAACCCGATGATTGTTATCCTTGTGATGGTAGTGGTGAAGTTGAGGATATGGATGATGAAGATGAGTTTGTAACTTGCGACAGTTGTGGTGGTAGTGGTGAAGAAGAACCAAGAGATTGTGGTTACTGTGGTGGGGATTGTTATGTTGATGGTGATGTTAGGATTGATAGTTATTATGAATCTATGTTGACTGTATTACATAATAATATGATAGAGCATAGACTTGTTGATGAGGTTGAGGATTTTATAACAAGAGATGATTTAGGTTATGGTGATTATACTTTTGATGATAGTGAAATGAAAGTATATAATAACTTGGTTGATGCAGTAATGTATCAGATATTAACAACAAAAAATGAAAAAAGAATTAGAACGGATTTGGAATTATCATAATTAATTCTTATCTTTATAAAGTCAAACAAATAAAAATAAAAACTATGTCAAAGCAGAAAGAACAAACAGTAGACCAATTTTGGAATAACCAAGCAAAGAATTTAAAAGGTAAAGTCATTAAAGAAGCAAGGTATATGACACCTAAAGAAGCTGAAGAGTTTGGTTGGTACAGTAGACCTGTAGTAATTCATTTTACTGATGGAACATACATTATCCCAATGAAAGATGATGAGGGTAATGATGGTGGAAGTGTTGAGGGTAGTACTGATGAGTTAGTTTTTCCAGTTTTAAGATAAAAAAGTTTGGAAGTCTGAATTATTATTCTTATATTTACATATCGTTAAACATTAAAAATAAATAACTATGGCAAACGTAAAAAGATTCGACAGACACGAAAACATGAGTTCAGAAACTAGAGAAGAAATAATGGACTTAATTATCAAATTAAAGTTATCAGAGTTTGGAGATTTTGATTTGGTTAATTCTCTTTATGGATTATTTGATGGTTACTATTATGAAGATACATTAAAGGAACACCAAAAGGCAATTATTGATTCAGATTTTTCACTTGGTATGAGATTATCAGTTGTGATGTTAGAAGTTCAAGGTTATCCCGAAGGAGTTACACAAGTATTTTAAACATTATTCTAAAAGTATTAAGGGGTTTTATAACCCCTTTTTTTATGTCTAATAAAAAATATATACTATTATATTTGGTATATTGAAATAAAGTTTGTATATTTGAATATCGTTAATCATTAAAACTAAATAATTATGGCAAATCCATTAATACATTCAAAGAGTTCAGTTAAGCGTTGGGGTGGTAAGGTAGAAGATTATATTGCTATCCACGAATTAATTGATAGTCCAAAGGCGACTATGAACAACAATACAAGTAGAGCATTAACACACAACACTTGGTTCGCATATACTATTATACCAAAGATATTTGGATATAACATTACCAATTCAAATGGTAGAAGTGTAGACACTATTGATATTGCTATGTTACATATAGCAGAAGATTTCAGAATGAAGTTTGTACCAACACCACAAGACTACTTAAAAAATATGAAAGTGGAAGCGTGGATGTGCAATGGAGTTAAAGATGTTAATAATCCCGAAGCAACACTAACTGCAAAGGAATTAAAAGAAAGATTACCTAAAATAAAATCTGGATTAGATTTGGAAAAGTAAATATAATATAGTATATTTGTATTGTAACATTAAATAATCATTAAACTTAAAATTATGGAAAAAGAAGAAGCAATTAAGATTTGGAAAGAGTTAAATATATCACAAGTAGATTTTAACTTTTATTGTGGTGGTGATAGTATGGGTGATACCGATATGGTATTTGAAAATAAAGACAATGAAAATTGTAAGGTAGCATACGATAAACTATATACCTACATTGAAGATTTAATCTATGATAGGGTTGAATTTTATGACGCATCTGACGGACATTATATGGGTGAAGCTGGGCACGTTTACGTTGAACTAACCCACAATGGAGATGATTTTGAGTGTTCAAAGACCTCTGAGAGTGAATGGAACGAAACTTTTAGTAGTCTTATTGGTGTGCCTATAACTGATGATGAGAAAACATTTATTGAGAAAAATGTTAGAAGTATTGTTGGTGGTTATGATGATAGTCCTATGATAAATTATAGTAGAGATTTAATTATGACTGATAAAACCGAAAAAATGGTTGGGGAGTTATTAGAAAAGATTGATAACCACACACAAGAATTTGTACCCGACTTTGAAGATGAACTTGGTGGTGGCGAATTACAAGAGTGGTACACCTACGACACCTCTGATATAAACGATATAATTAATGAAAAGGGTGAGTTAGCAATACCAATAGATAATAACGTATGTGTTTATAGAGAAGAATAAAATTATATGGGGGATTATTTTCCCCCATTTATTTGGAAAAGTAAATATAATATAGTATATTTACATAATCGTTAATCAATAAAAAATAAAACTATGAGTAAGATTATTATTAGTAATGTACCTTTCCCATTTGATTTAGGTTGTAAGGTACTAAAGTTAAAAGAAGCTGAATGTCCTTTTGATGAACTTTCTGATTTTTGGAATGACATTACACCTTTAACATTTAAGGAGATTGCTATGTTGGAGAATTTGGAACAACGTAGAATTGGTATTGAGCATTTGGGTATTGATAATATTATTAGTGAAGTTAATCCAACACTTTTAGACAAGACAACACTTAAAAAGACAACAACTTGGATTAATGAGTTGGGAGTTGAGGAAACAATAAACTTTGATGACACCTATGAATTATATAAGGTATCAAATAATGTGTTATTAAGTCAAGAACCAGATAGGTGGCGTAGAGAAACATTTTCTTATTATGTGAAGTTTAAGGATACCTCAACGGATAGAGAATATCTTATATGGGTTGATTTAAGAGATGTATATAATAACAATTATAATGGTTGGAAAAGTGAGGAAGAAATGGAGAAAATTGTTACTGCCATTGATTGTATTGCTTGGACAATTACTACCAATGTTGCAGAGGGTAACATAAAGAGAATATTAAGGCAAGGTGATTGTGTTTTAATAGAACCAAAAAAAGATAGAAGTTTTGGTCAAGTTAGACATATTACTAAAGAAGAATATAACACACTTTTAGAAGTAGAAAGTTAGGATAATTAAATATTATTTTGTATATTAGTATAAACATTAAAACTTAAAATTATGGTAAATAAAAAGAAACATACGTTATTATTAGGTGAGGGTATTCACCAACACACACTTTATGGAGATTTTGATATTCATACCTCAATGGAAGAATTTACGGAGTTTGAAGTAAATAAGAATAGTTTATTACAACACGAATTACCTAATGGTAAATTTGGTGAACATAAAACACTAAAGGTAGATAAGGGTAGTTGGGTAATGGGTAAACAAGTTGAGTATAATCCATTTAGTCAGATAGTACAAAGAGTTTGGGATTAATTATTTTTAAAGAAATTGGTACTATAATTTGGTAGTACCATTTCTTTTTTGTATCTTTACATTAAGTCAAACAAACAAAAGATAAAGCTATGAAAGAATTTAAATTACCAAACAACAGAATACTAAAAGTGGAACAGGATGAGTATCCATTAAACCCAAGAGAAGATTGGGATAACTTAGGAAACATGATTTGTTTTCATAGAAATTATTGCTTAGGGGATTATGAATTATCTAAAGAATATGAACCTAAAGATTATTATAAACTGAAGAAAAGAAAAGATGTTGTTATATTACCATTATATCTTTATGACCATAGTGGAATAACAATGAATACAACAGGATTCAGTTGTGGTTGGGATAGTGGACAGGTTGGATTTATTTATGTTACCCATGAAGAAATTAGAAAAGAATTTGGAGTAAAAAGAGTTACTCAAGAATTAAGAGAAAAAGTGAAGGGATACTTACAAGGTGAAGTTAATGTTTACGACCAGTATATTACTGGAGATGTTTATCATTTCAGCATATACCAAAAAGAAACTTGTAACTTAGGATGTGAACATGAGGAGTTTGAAGACAGTTGTGGAGGATTCTTCGGTGACGATATTAAAGAGAATGGAATATTAGATAATTTGATGGCTGAAGATTGCGAAGCCGTGTTAGAACAATTATAAAGATATAAGGTGGGCAAACATAGTTTTATAGTTTGACGACTAAAAGTTTGGGACGGTGAATTTCTTAAAGACCTACCTTACCGTCCTCAACTTTACTTAAAAATAGTCAACATAAAACTTGTAAATTAAGAAAAAAAGTATTAACTTTAAACTATAGCAATGGAAGAACTACTAATAAAGAAAGTAGAAGCAGATATAAGGGGATTAAGAATGAGAACCAAAACCCCAGAAGAAATTAAAGTAATGTATTTCCTGGATAAACTAAAGAAGCTTAATGATGGCTTACATGATGAATATCTAGAGAAATATATGAAAGTACGTAAGATGTACGATAAAAAATAGTTATGTCATAGTAACTTGTTTTAGGTTTAACGAAGGAAAAGAAGGTTACCAGTTTGGTAGCCTCTTTTTTTATCTAAAAAAAAACGTTAAATAATTAGGAATATTAAATACTATTTTGTATATTTGTTATATAATTAATTGTCAAACTAAATAAAATTTAAAATTATGGGAACTAGAAGCTTAACAACATTCATTGAAACTTACAAAGATGAGAGCGGAAAACAAAAGAAAGAGGAAATCGTTACAATGTATAGACAATATGACGGTTATCCAACAGGTCACGGTTTAGACTTAGCGGAGTTTTTATCAAAAGGTAAAATGGTTAATGGTATAGGATTAGATGACACTATCGTATTTAATGGTATGGGTTGCTTAACGGCACAGGTAGTTGCCGAACTTAAAGATGGTGCTGGTGGGATTTATTTACAACGAGCCAATAAAGATAGTGGTGAGTGTTATAGATACCAAGTTATAGGAGATTTTGACACTAGAGAACTAACCATAAAGATATTAGAAGTTGGTTATATGAAAGGTGATAAATATATTAACAAAACAAGAACTTTATTTGAAGGTACACCTCAAAAGATGTTAGAATTTTGTAGTCAAGAACAGGAAGCATAAATAATAGGGGAGGAATGTAAAAGTTTCTCCCTTTTTATTTGCATAATTAAAATAAAAGTTATATCTTTACACTATGAGAGATTTATTTGAAACATACGAAAAACTTCCAAAAGAAGTGCAAGAGATTATTAATGACTTCAGTGAAGCTGATAAAAATTATAATAACTGTCAAGACTTAATTGAAGCACTAGAAGAAGTTGGTTATACATGTGATTATGGTTTGGATGCCACACCATATGATTTGAAAAAACTTAATAAATAGTTTGGTAGATTAAAAAAGATTTTGTATCTTTATACTATAAGATTAAGAAATGAAAAAAATTAAAAGTATTATAGAAAACATTCAAGTAATAGTATTCTTGTTTATAGCAAGAGTAAGTGGAATGTTTGACGCTGATGACGAAATAAACAGCTAAAAAAAGTTTCGAAAAGATTTGGTAGTTTAAAATAAATTACTTATCTTTACAACAGTTCTTTGAAAAATATGCATAGGAGAAGTTTACCTGTAAGGTTTACAGGACCTCTAAACATCGATTGCCTCTGGACGAGCTACTAACCGCAATGCGCAACCAAAGCTTGTAACCAACTGTATTAAGGGTGCCCTTGACGCAGCACTACTCTCGAGTAGAAAAAGTTACAGCAGCAAAGCCTCTTCGTGTTATCTAACGGTGCACGCTACATAATCGGATGTTAACGTTAACAGCTAAATACGGTAAACTTTTCTGACTCAAGGTTCAAGAGTATAAATAGAGCGGCTAAAGCTAAGCCGTGGGACCAAGGAACAGCTTAAGGGACCTCAGTTTCTAGTGGAACGACTATTAACAGGCCAATGGGGTCTCTTAGCTCTTCTGTTTTAGAATTCATTCTAGAATGCATATTTAGTACTAATTTAAATTAATACTGATGAAAAATTAAAATATAAATTCAGAGACCACCTAGCCGCAGCGCTAGCTGTAGACGAGATGGGCTTGCCTGGGCCATTAAACCAGGTGCATGATTATAAGTTGGGGAGTGGTTACCCCGTGATTAATGAGGAAAGGAGCTCCGCTATTACAGCGGGGCTTTTTTTTTGTTATTTATTTTAAAATGCTAACAATAGTATGTTGTGTGGTTAAATATAATATTGTATATTTGTACTGTAACATTAAAACAATATATTATGAAAGATTTATTAGAAGAAGAACCCCTATTTATTTGCAACAGTTGCCATGAACATTTTCCTAGAGAAGAAATGGACTTTGATGTTGACGATGACCAAGACTTATGCAAGACTTGCAACTACCAAAGTTATAATGAGGGACCATACGGATAAAATAAACTATAAATAATTTGGTAAAGTAAATATAATACTGTATATTTGTATTATAACATTAAAACAAAAGATTATGGCGGGACATTTACCAATAGGTCAAAGCGGATTTGACCATGTAATAGGAAGTATTATTAAAAGAGAAGATATACTAAAGTTGGAGGATTTCAAAAGGGTATTTAATAATGAATTAAATTGTTATATACAGAAGCTACCAACACATGAATATCAAATGAATGAAGAACATGGAAAGGAAGATGACCTGGTGGTTTATTTCTATAAATTAGATGTTGATGATTATTCTTATGAAGTTCATATAGATAAAGATACAAAAGTTAATCAAGTTTATTTGGTAATGTAAATATAATATTGTATCTTTATACTATGTACACAAAAGTGTAATAAATATAAAACTATGAAAAAAACATTTAAAATAGGCGAGTACGCAGTGGGTGGTATTATTGAAGTTAAGATTAGCGAAAACAACGCTAGTTTAAGAAATGATATTGTTATACACTTTTTAGATTACTACGACAAGTCGATAGTAATGAGTATGGGTAGAAACAATAAAGATACTAATGCTAGAAGAGAATTAGTTAGGTTTTTAGAAGAAGGTTCTACACCATTTTATGCTGATAAAGTTATGAAGTGGATTGAAAGCAAAATAGAATTCGCTAACGAATCAAACTGGTTCATTTAGCAAATGTAAAAAAGATTTTTCATAAATCCAAATAATATCCTATATAATTCTATTTAACTGGTGAGATAAATGCTGAACAGTCTTTATTTATTGGTGAATTAATCTATAGATAAAAAAAAATAAAAATATATACTATTATATTTGGTATATTGAAATAAAGTTTGTATATTTACATATCGTTAATCATTAAAACTACTAATTATGGCAATTTCAGCATCTATTAAAAAAGCTATTCATCATTTCTTATTTAACGTGGATACAAATCCATGTAATGAATCAGAACCATTTCCTATTAAGGAGATTTTAAATATCCGTATTTCACCGAATGGGTACAAACCCTTTGTAGTTGATTATATTTGCCCAAAGGGTAAAGATGAAAGTGTATTGGTTTATGATTTTCACATAGAAAAGTATCTTGATTGATACTTTTTTTATTTCTTATTTAAAAAAGTTAAGGCGTGACGGAGTCTACTCTTCTGAGGTGTTAGCTCAGCCCGTCTCAATGACAATACAAATATCGGAATAAAAAATGACACTACCAAATAATATCTTATATATTTTTATATAGGTAAAAAAAAAGCTACCCTATTTGGATAGCTTTAAATAATATGTGGGGTAGGGTTATTCTACCCACACCCTAGAATAACTATAATTAGGGTAATTTGAGTCATAAGGCTCATTGGCTTCATTAATATAAGCCTTAGCCTTATTCTCAGTTGAGAATAATTTGTTCATGGTTTTCCAACCACTATAATCTGAAAAATCTCTAGTAAGTAACATATAAATCCACATAAATAAATAATTTAGTTTAACAATACTGCAATATACAAAATAATATTTAATCTACAAACATATGGGTAAAATAATTTTATTTTTTTTATATGGGTAATATATGGGCGTGACGGAGTCTACTCTTCTGAGGTGTTAGCTCAGCCCGTCTCAATGACAATACAAATATGGGGATAATATTTCACATATCCAAATAAAAAGACAAAAAAATTAAATAAAAAATATATGCTATAATATTTGCATAAGTGAAAAGTAATTCCGATATTTACACCATCGTTAAATTAAAACTAAAAGTTATGGCAAAGAAAACAAAAACATGGAAAATTGGTGAATATGCTAAAGGAGGCGTAATTACCGTTGAAATACAGGGTGAAATAATTACTGTAATTGGTAAGGATTGGGATATGTCCCAAGGAACTAGAAGGAGTAGTAACCAAAGTAATGCTAAAGAGTTTACAAGGGGAACAGTATTATCTAGTCAAGATAATTGTAGAAGACTTTTAAGTAATTTTCTTAATGATTTAACAACTTCATACTATTCAGATAAAATAATTGAATGGATTGAAAATATCCAAATAAACAGGGAAAAAAATTAAATAAAAAATATCCTGTATTATATTTGGTATATTAAAATAAAGTTTGTACATTTACACCATCGTTAAATTAAAACTAAAAGTTATGGGAAAACAAAGAGATTTAAAATTATTAGAAAAGCAAATATTGGATGATGCCAAGAATGGTGACACAACAGTACTTGCAGAGATACTTGAATCATTAGATGAGGAATATATATTTAATTCATTAAGTGATGTTAACCAAGAGAGAACTAACTTCCAACAGTTAAAGGGTGGTGAACGCATCGTTGCTTTGGTTAATACTAATGGAGTTTCTAATTCTTATAACACACCAGAACGTATAGATATTGAAAAGGGTACTATATTAAGATGTCCAAATAGTGGTACAAGAATGGGTGATGCTTTTGCTACTTTAGTTAGAGGTAACGCAGTTAAACATTGTAGAGGTTATAATGAGGGTGAAAAACAAGAATTAAAAGGTGGTGATACTATTGGTTTAAGTGGTGGTTATAAGTCAGCACCTTATTCATTGGGTAGTATTGATTTAAGAGTTTGGAAAATAATAGATTAAAATATATACTATTATATTTGGTATATTAAAATAAAGTTTGTATATTTACACTATCGTTAAACAAAAATAATAATACTATGGGTAAATTAAAAATTGGAGAGGTTGTAAAGTGGAAAGGTTGTTTTGGAACAGATACACCAAAGGATGCAGTTGTTAAGGGTATTCAAATTACCAATGGTGGTAAGTATGGTGATGAAGTTAATGAGGTTTCATGGTCAAAAATGTATGGTAGAAATGTTGTTGTAACTTTAGATAATAGACATTGGGCATACGCATCTCAAATATCTAAAAAATAAATTAATGGGGAAATGTAAAAGTTTCCCCTTTTTTATTTGGATAATTAAATATAATATTGTATATTTGTATTGTTAAATAATTAAACAATATTACTATGAATAAGGAAAAATTTGTTTTATATAGATTCTTTGATGGTGAAAGTAAATTAAAATATGCCGTACTAGAAAAAAAAGAATACGATTTATTAAAATTGGTTGATAGAGATTTATGTTGTAGAACTGTTTCAGTCAGTGAAGATGAAAGGGGTTTAGAGTGTGCTAGTATAGAACTTAATAAACTAGGTGAAGAACTTGAAGAAGCTTGGGAAAAAGAATATAAAAATAATTTGTATAATTAAATATAATATTGTATATTTGTTATATAATTAAAAAACGTCAAACTAAATAAAAAATAAAACTATGGGACAGTATTACAAATCAGTATTTTTAAATGAAAATAATAAACCAATAAGTTATGGTTATAGCCATGACTTTGGAAGTGGACTTAAACTAATGGAACACTCTTGGATGTTAAATCCTTTTGTTAGATTCATTGAGAACCAATTAATGCTACAAGCACAAAAGTTAGTTTGGGCGGGAGATTATGCAGACAATGAGAACCCCGAAACAATTACTAATAAAGAAATAAAAGCTTTAAGTAGTGAAGATAGCGAATATTGGAACGCTGAAATATTAAAAAAAGAGGGTATTAATTTATATAGTCTTTCTGAATTAGTTGGTAAAATTACCCATGACGAAGAAATTCCAAAAGATAAAAGTAAATACGATTATAAGTATAAAAAGATAGCACCTCTTCAAGCTAAGTATTTAATAAACTATGATAAGAAAGAGTTTGTTAATAAAACTAAAGTACCTAAAGATAGTGAGGGTTGGCAAATACATCCTTTACCATTATTAACTTGTGAAGGAAACGGCAGAGGTGGTGGAGATTTCAGAGGGGATGAGACTAAATTAATTGGTCGTTGGTCTAGAGATAAAATAGGAGTTGTTACTAAAAAAAGTGAAGTACCTAAAGACTTCAAAGAAATAATATTTGATTTAACAGAATAAATTAGGATAAGTAAATATAATATTGTATATTTGTATTGTTAAATAATTAAACAATATTACTATGAAAATCGGAACTTATACTAAAGAGCAACAAAGAATTAATAATAGAAAAATATCTAGAGAAATAGAACTAGAGAATAAAACGGGTTGGACTGCGATACATAAAACCCACAAATCTAAAAAGAATTATTCTAGAAAAAATAAACATAAAAGTTTTGAATATTAAAAAATTATTTGTACATTTACACCAACATTAATCAATCACTTAAAACATAAAACATGGGAAGAAATTTAGACATCAAATTCGCATTAACATCAGTAACATTATTTATGGGGTTTATTATCTATAACATTATAGTACACGGAATTCCAAATATCTAAACCATAGTAAGTTTAGTTGTTTAACACGAGGAAAGACACTCTAATTATTTAGGGTGTTTTTTTTTGTCTATAAATTTGGATAACTGAATTATTTTCCTTATCTTTATATTAAGTTAAACAAAAACAAATTACTATGTTACAAATTTCAGAAGAACAATTAGAACAAGCAATTAAGAACGCAAAAATTGCAATCTCATTTGAAGATGAGGAATTACAAAAGCAATATTTTAGAGGTGTTAAAGATACCCTAGAGAATTTACTAGCAAAAGCAAAAGCAAATGAAATAATAAATAAGTTTTAAATTAAATATTATGGCTAGAACAAAATACTATTATATTTGGATAGAAGGTATCTCACCTAGAAATGGTGAACTATTAAAAACATTAACCAATTATGGTTATGACGTTACAAATAAAATAACTGAGGCATTAAGGGTTAAAGAAGATGATTTAAATTATATTAAAGATTATCTATCTAGGCATGGTGTTGCAGATTGGGTATTAGAAAATCCAGAAAGTTATGTTAGAACTAATTATGCGCCTAGTGGAACAATTCTTAACTTAAAAGGAAATCTTATTAAAAATTATTAGGATATATAAAATATTTTCCTTATCTTTATACTATCGTTAAACAAAACAACAATACTATGGTAAGGTCAACAATTAGTTTTTATGAATGTGAGCATCAAGGAGATTTAAATAATATCCTAGAAGATATGAGGTCTTGTGGTGCTAAGATTGGTTACACTAGATTAGATGTAGATGAGGAAACTTGTACTATTGAATATGAGGTAGAAGATATGGGTGAGTTTGCTATCCAATTTAAAGACACAGAAAGTTATGATTTTATTAATTAAAAGTTTGCATAATTAAAATATTTTATTTACCTTTACACTATCGTTAAACAAAACAACAATACTATGAGAAAAGGAAAAGATAAGAAATGGTTTAAGATATGGTCTCCAATATTTGAATTGACTGTTATTACAGGAGTACTGACTATTTTAATCTATATACTGTTAATAAAGTGTTAATAACTTTAGTGAAAAAAGTATTAAAAAATTTCTTAATATCACAAAAAATACTTACCTTTACACTATCGTTAAACAAAAACAAACTATTATGAAAACATTTAAAGATTTAGAATTTAATACACACCCAAGCGCACCATACTTTATGCAACAAGCACGAATGGATTTTGATAATGGGTTTGGTATATCAGTTGTTAATGGTCAAGGCGCATATTGTGGTGTTGGGACTTATGAAGTTGGTGTCCTATTTGAAGGTGCTTTAACTTATGATACTCATATAACAAATGATGTTATAGGTCATTTATCACCTAAAGAGATTACAGAGATAATGAAAGATATTCAAGAACTAACGTCATAGTAAGTTAGTAGTTTAACAACAAGGAAAGGCACTCATCTAATGGGTGCTTTTTTTTTATCTAATAATTTGGAATATTAAATATAATATAGTATATTTGTATAAGTTAAACAAATAATAATAATACTATGGAAAGGCAAGAAGTAATATCGTTTTTAGAGGGGTTGGTTGGACAAAGATTTAATATGCAATCACTTAATGATAAATTAGAAAAAGTATTTAAGCAAAAGGTTGAATTACAAAACACATCATTATTAAGGGAACAAGAAAATGATGATGATGACCTAGCAGACTATAACCTAATGTTTAATATAGAAGATGGTAGCGAACAATCGGGGTTTTTTGATATCTATATGTTACCAATGAGAAGAAAGGGTTTTGATGGTGCAGATATGTATATCACAGAAGTTGGTTATGAATTTGGATAAGTCAATTATTTTCTTTATCTTTATATTATCGTTAAACAAAAACAAACTACTATGGATTATCAATTAGCATTTAGACAAGACAAAAGTATTTTAATTGACTACATTACTGAAAACATTATAAAGTCAATTGAGTTTTGGAACAGAGAGTCGGAAGATATATATAACCAAAACATACAAGGAACATTAGGGACTAAAGAAACAAATCAATTTGCTAGAGATACACAACAAGATGATTGGCTTAATGAGATGATTCTTATTGATTGTAAGACATTTTGTAATAGCAAGAGAGGTAAAGAGTTAAACTATTCTTGTGGTAGAACTAGAAGTCATGTATGGTTACATAAAGATGATGAAAGAATTCTTATGATTTATGCTGATAAAGATTTGGATAATTAAAATATTATCCTTATCTTTATACTATCGTTAAACAAAACAACAATACTATGTGGTGGCATTATAAAGAAGGTGATAAGGTATCTTGGAAACAAAGAGATAGAAAGGTTAGACCTAATATGGATGTTTCTGATTACAAAGAAAAGAGATATAAATTAACTAAACTTTTTCAGAGTAAAAAAATAAATGTCAGAGTTTATTTTGATAAGTCAATAGAGTTAGAAGACAAGTATTTTTATAAGGGTTATTTTGAGACTAATAGTGGGGTTAATTTAGTTGTTAGGCAAATTGAAAACACTATAAATAATAATACTTATTACTTATTAGATAACGGACGTGTTATTATCTCTGGTCAATTAAAATTAATTGAAAAGAATTTGCATTAAATTAGGATATACAAATTATTATCCTTATCTTTATACTATCGTTAAACACAAAAACTTATTATTATGGAATTAATGGAATTTTTCAGAACAGAGCAATTTGCTAAAGAGGTAGCAGATAATTTAAACAAACCACAAATTCAATTCATACTTAAAAAGGGTAAAGAATTTTTAGAGTTTGCAACACACATTAAGAATAATTGTCTTTACTTTGATTATGAGGTAACACCCGAAACAATAGACAATGACATCAAGTGTTTATATTGGAATTTAAGAGAGTTAAGAAAGGCACTAATTCAAAAAAGAAATGAGCCAATTCAATATGTTACATTAAGTAATGAAATGCACTCACCAATTTACTTAAACTAATGGATAAGAATATTGACCATAAGATAGAAACATATCCCACCATGACCTTTGAGGGCTGGTGGGCATATATGTTCAGTCATCTAATTATCTATGACTTAAAAGATACTCATTGTATTCATAAGGATAAAGAAGGTAATAGTTGGTTGAAAAGAAAAGCAAAATAAATTTGGATAATTAAATACTATTTTGTATATTTGTTATAAGTCAAACAAACAATAAGAAACTATGAAAGATATAAAAGTATTTATAATTTATAGCATCTGCCTATTAGTTATGGGTTGGTGTTTGATAGATACAATTATTAAAGCTATAAATTAAATAAAAACAAATTAACATGAAAACAACATACCCAAAAGAGCCAATATTTGATTTCAATGAATGGATTAAATATATTAATCAAGAAGTAACCAAATTAAAATAAAACAAAGATGAGTAAAGAAAATAAAAAAACATTTGAATGTATTGAGCATGGGGAAAAATTCCTAATAGATGCTAAAGATATTAATGAAGCAAAAGAGGTCGCCCAAATGTATGGTGGCAGTGTAATAAGAGAAATTAAAAGTTCATAGTAAGTAAGTAGTTTAACAAGTAGAAAGGCACTTCAATTTATTTTGAGGTGCTTTTTTATTTTAAAATAAATTTGGAATATTAAATACTATTTTGTATATTTGAATATCGTTAATCATTAATACTATAAGTTATGTCAAACCTTATTACAATCAACGCAATAGACAGAGATTCAAGTGGTGGAGAATTCAAGACTTTCTCAACGCTTGATGTAGAAACATTTAGAAGTCAATTAGAAGAATGGGAATCAGAATTGATTTATAGAAAATACTATTTAACTACTCAAGAGGATACAGATGACTATTCAGATGAGATAGTTGAAATCCTTGATGAATACCAAGTAGAATACTAAAACAAATAAAACTAAAAGTTATGACTAAGAAAGAATTTTTTGAAGAGAACTATTTGAACTTACTTAACCAAGCTAAAGAAGAATTAGTTGGAATGGTTAAAAAGGTGATTGAGTCACAAGATGAAACTCATATACTATTTTATGAGTATGGTATATCACAACCAATATATAGAGAAGACCCACACAATGACGAAATGAGTGAAACTATTAGTGGTGCATGGATAACTGAAAATAAGGTTGGGTTCACTGTTGATACCTTTGAAAGTGGTTATGATATTGACATGGAAGATTTAGATATGGACATGGTTCTATATTTAATTGGAGAATTTGAAGAAATAAATTTGGATAATTAAATTCTAAAGGGTAGTTTTATAGCTACCCTTTTTTTATATATTTGTTATAAGTTAAATTTAAAACTATTTCATTCTAATAAGGTATACACTTTCGTGTATATAAAATTATATGAACATAAAAAAAGGAACACCTTAAATGATGTTCCTCAACTTAACCTAACCTTATCTATTTCTTTCACCTACATTATTTCCTGGTCTTATGTTTTTTTAAACTATTAAATATAATAGTTATTAATATCCCTATTAATATACATAATAAACTCTGCAATATTATTTCTGAATAAGTTACTTCTATTACATTCATCTTATTTGTTTTTTTAATAATTTAAAATGAGCTAGGGGAAAGCTTTCACAATCCCCTATTTCTTTTAAACAGATGCAATTCCGTAAGTACAAATGTTATAAATAACTAAACCAATAAAACTTAACAAACTTGTAACTAAAGCAATTAATGTTAAGTTGTCTAATACGTAATACTTTAAAATAAATCTCATAATATATATTTTTAATAATTTAACAATACAAATATACAAACTATATTTGAATCTACCAAATATTATAGTATATATTTTTTTTTACCTAAAAGTTTGGATATATGGTTTTTTTGTTTTTACTTTGTATTCAAGTTAAACAATTAATCATTAAAAAAACTTATTATTATGGAAATTTTATTAAATGACAAAGAATTAAAGGAAGTATTACACAACGCACTATGTAACGGATTAGGTTGGATTAGTGGATATGGTTTAAGTGTTAAAATATCTAAAGAGGATTATGCTAAAGCTAAAAATTCTTTAAAGGACGAGGATTTTAATGTAGGTAGTATTAATATAGGTATCTGCATCGAAGATGTTTTAATGAAGCATCTAGAGAATGGTAATGCGTTAGGGTTCTATGATTCGGAGCAAGAGGAACACGTTTCTTTTACCTTAGACCAAGCTAAGGAGAACCTAAAGGACGAAAATGTAACTAAGCACATTATGGATATGCTTAACGAAAATGATGACGCTATTACAGCCGATTGTATTTTGCAAACTGCATTGTATGGTGAAATAGTTTTCGGATAATAAAAAATAATTTAAAAAATGTTTGGTGGTTTAAATTATTATCCGTAATATTGTACCACGTTAAACAATTAAAAATATATACTATGAAAAGAAGTACAAAAAGAAGAGTAGAAAACACAGTTTGTGGAATTTTTAAATCAGTATTAGTATTACAAGCAAGTATGCTAATATGGGCATTTGGTGTAATGATAGTAAAGTTATTTGGAACTTTCTAATAATAAATTAAAACCAAAGTTAGGGGGTGCAGAAATGTATCCCCTTTTTTTTACCTATATAAAAAAAATTAAAAATATATAGGATATTATTTGGTAGATTAAAAATTAATTCCGATATTGCATCATCGTTAAACACTAAAACAAATTTATTATGGACGTTACTATTAGAATCACAGCACAGTACTACGAAAATTATTCAGACACTGATACACCTTATTGGAAGCCGAAGGGTGGGCATGAGTTTACTATTAAGGCTGATGCTGATACTATCTTTTACACTTATGATTCAGACCTAAAAGAAATCTTATCTAAGATGGTTGCTGATGAGAGCGATTCTCACAACAAGTATGAATATCTTGGTCATGAGGTTAAATTCTTTGAGGCTACTGAATTAAGTAATGATAAATTTGAAAAATTACTTATGACAAAAGTATAAAAAATAATTTAAAAAAAGTGAGGCTATAATTTGGTAGTCTCACTTTTTATTCCGATATTTGTATTGTTGATGAGGTAATCGAAACGGGCTGAGCAAATCAGAAGAGTAGACTCCAACACGCACATACCCCAATAAAAAAAATCTGCAAAGGTACAAATAAAAATCCATATATACAAATAAAAATTAATAAAGTTATTAACAAAAAAAATGTTAATAAATAATACCAGGATTATTAGGTTTTTACAATTCCTAATTTTTAAGCAATTATTTTTCTTATTTAGACTTATTCTAAATTAAACTTTTTTTGAAAATAATTTATAAAATGTTTGGAATTTCAATTCTTTATAGCTACATTTGTATTGTTGTTAATTACTAATCATTAAAAAAACTTATTATGACAAATTTAAAAGGACAAATCGAAGTAACTGCAAACGAATTAGAAACTATCTTATTAGCTATGCCTAAAGGTAGCACATTTGCTAAGGTATTACAATACACTACACCTAAGACCACTAAAAAGGATAGAGATACCAAAGAAGCCTTTACAAGCAAAATCCAAAAGCTAACAGCACTTACGGTATTATTGAATAGCAAGTACGCTAACGGAGTTAAAAACCAATTAGATAGAGAAAATAAAGAGCATAGCGAGTATAAGCAAGGTGCTAACACTATGGAAATTGATTTTACTGAAAGTGAAAATAATTTTTGTGGACACTTTAGAGGTAACGCAGTTATCCAATATAGACCTTTCGATAACTCTTATCCTACTACTAAATTCATTATGGATAACAAGCTAACCGACAAAGATAAATTGCCTAACGTATTGCCTACTAAAAGCAAGGCAACAAATCAAGGTACGGAAAAGGAAATCTTTTGGAGAAAATTATATGTTAAGAATATCCGTAAAATTAAGATAGACGGAATTATCTATAAAAATATTGAGTGCAAATAAGCACTTGGTATTTTACTAACAAAATTAAAAGGGGATTGTTAATAACTTTCCCCTTTTTTATTTGTATATATAATTTATTTTACTTGTATGCAAATAAGACGTTTTAAGCGACTTTAGGGTTATACGGTATATAGATACCACCTAGTAGGAGATGGGGGGAGGAGGGGTCTGTATACCCCCCATAGACCCCCCTATGTAACCCCTCCCGTTATAGCCATATAGACCCCCCGTAAACAGGGGTTTATGTTGCAGACAAAAATTTTTTGGTAATTTTTTTGATTAATTTTTTAGGGTACCCCTTTTTAAAAAAAATTTTTTGGGAAATTTTTCACTATACTTTTTAGGGTCTAGGGTAAAAACCTTTTAGATATATTTAATAGGCCTTTTTAAAAAAAATTTTTTGGGAAATTTTTGAGTATATTTTTTAGGGGTTGTATAAGACATAAAAAAAAGGACCTCTTATTTGAGGTCCCTTTATTATTGGATTATAGTTTAAGTTTTTTCTTAACTCTTTCTTTTAGGTCTTGTTTGGCTTCCAGTTCATCGAACTCTTTTCCAAAACCTGTAAGGTCAGCAATCTTTTCTGGACTAAGATGAGTACCATGAGAATGGCTACCTTCATTAAGTGATTTAATTTGTTTATTGACTTCATCAACCAGGTGATTAACTACTTTAGATACTGTATTAAATACTTGTACCATGTTATCCTTATTACCTCCCCACATAACAGTATAGTTAAGTGAAGTAGTCTTTACATCAAAACCAAAAGCATACATAAACATCCATGCTGAAAGTTCAGCTTGTTGTTCAATTGTTTCAGTACTTAGTTCAAGCTTACCACCGATATGGTATTTACCAGCTGAACCACCCTTTTGTTTTAAATAAGACTGGTGAAGTAATTCGTGAGTAATTTCATGGGCAAGTGTTTTAGTAAGACCTACATCATTACCTTCACTTTTTAGTATTTGAATTTTACCAGACATACTAACACCTCTGGCACCACCTAGGTCATCAACTAGTTCAATATTTAAGTCATTAGCTTCAGCGTAATTAATAAGTCCAGTATATACAGGTCTTACTTCATCAGAAATCATTTCTTCTTCAAACCACTTAACACTCTTTTTAGCATCAGCTGCTTTTTTAACATAGTCTTCAGTACCCTCAATTTGTTTTGTGTCAGCAACAGAATAAACTGGCACTAATTTAAATCTAGATGCGTAAACGGTATCTCTTGTTAGTTCTTTAAGTTTAATACCTTCAGCTGGTGTTAATTTATCTCCAGGCTTTTTACCTATTTGTTTATAGAACTTTGCTTTAAGTTCTTCTTTCTTTTTATCTGATTGTTTAAACTTAGAACCAGATGGTGCGTAAACCATTAGAGGTCTTGCGTTTGGCTTCACTGTTCTATTATAGAACTTGAACCAGTTAGTTTTAGAGTTAACCATACCAGCGTTTCTATTTTGGAGAAAGATTAGTATTGCGTTACCGAAAGAGAATCTTTGTCCTTGAGCTGCTTTAATATCTATAACTTTTTTCATTATATCTTTAAACTCTTCATCTTCTCCTATATTAAGAAGCATTTCTTTAAAGTCTTGTAATTTTTTCTTTACATCATTTTCTTCTTCTTTGGTGATTCCCACTTCTTCTTGTGAAGATGGCGATTCTTCTGAGATGGCAGCAATGATTTCATCTATTTCTTGAATAAAGTCGTCATGTTTTTTTCTTATTTCAGCGATTGCTGGTTTTATCTTAGTATCTATGATAGTTTGTTCTGGTTCTCTATTTGCCCACCAGTACCAGTACTTTCCGAATTTATTCCAGAATGCACCATGTTTTTTGAATATTTCTTTATATGTGAATGAGTCACCGTCTATTCTAATAGCTTTGGTATTATTTTTACCTATTGTTGTTCTTTTAAGTTGTATATTACCTTCGAATAAATTCATAACGTTAAATGTTTTTAATAATAAATATTATTAATGTAAGATAAGTGATTAAAAACCGTTAAAAAAAATCGCTTTGGCGGCCTTCGGCCTTTTCCTAACACCCCCAGCCCCCTCTGAGGTTTTTAATTTTCTAATGAATTTTTGGTGGTCCAATATCTATAACCCAATAAGGCTTTCTGCCAAGTTTTTAGTTTATATATATTAACCCTTCTCTTGGATAGACTAGGTAATACTAATTTATTTATTTTTGCTAAGATTTTAAAAAAGGTTATCTTAATCATAATTTATTTAAGTTTTATTAATTTTATACCACAATCATTATATGATTTTTCTGGTGACTTAAACTCACCATCTTTTTGGTGTTTCCTTAAGTTAGTATTTTCAGTTTTAGTAACCCAGTTCCATACACCGTATGTGTTATAGTATAATTCTTTTAATTCTTCAACACTTTTTGGTGGGTTAATAAACAGTTCTTTGGAAGATATTTTTCTAGGGTACTGATGTTCTTTAACCCTTAGTTCTTTATCAACCTTACTAGCGTTCTCAGATATCATTCCAGAAAAACTATTCTTATTTGTTGGTAGGTAGAATATGGTGGCACCCAATACTGTTTCAATGAATGCCTTATCATAGTCATTTGATTCCAACCAAGTTGGTCTTAGGTTTTTTATTAACTCAAATGTTACTTTAAACTTAGATTCTATTTTATCCCTCCTAGTCATACTATATGATAAAGCTATATAGGTGGTATGGATTAATTTGTTTATGGTTTGTAAATTTATTAACCATTTTTTTAAGGACTAGTCTTTTAAGTCCTCTGGAAGATGCGTCAATAATTTCATTAGCCTTTTCTTTAATTTTTTGATTAGATTCATAGATGTATAGTTCAGTCATATACTTATGAGTTAAGTCTTTAGTTTTAGTAGCTCTAAGTAATGCGCTTTCACTAGCATATATTTCAATAATAATATCGGACATTGATAATAGTATTTCTTGTTCTTTAGCCAATTCTTTTCCGAATCTCTTATATAGAGTAAAGATTAAAAGACTAGAAATCATCTTATGATTATTAATTAATTTGATTCCATTGTATGAGCATTTGAAGAAATCGGTAATTAATTTAAGGAATGATTTTTTAACCATAGCATCAATAGATATATCTTTATTTTTAATCTTCTTTAATACTTGGCCAACCAATAGCATTCTGTTAATCTCATTTGTACCTTCATAAATTCTACTAATTCTAGCATCTCTATATGCTCTTTCGATTGGGTATTCTGCTGAGTACCCCATACCACCATGACATTGTATAGCTTCATCAGCTACATAGTCTAATACTTCAGAACCATGTACTTTAGCGATAGCACACTCAATAGCGTATTCACTAGTTGCTTTTACGATACCTAATTTTTTATTTTTTAAGGATTCGACACATAGTTGAGTTTCTTTACTTCTATTTTCAATATCTTGACCAGCTCTATACATAAGACTTTCGGAAGCGAATGTTTTAGTTTTCATTCTAGCAATCTTTTGCTGTATTGCACCGAATCTAGAGATAGATTTACCGAATTGTTTTCTTTCGTTAGTATATTGTTCAGTTTGTTCAATTAATTTTTTAGCACCACCTATAGCTGAAGAGCATAGTTTAATTCTACCAATATTTAGTATGTTGAGTGCGATTTCAAAACCTTGTTGTCTTTTGCCCAATAGGTTTTCTCTAGGTACTTCAACATTTTCGTAATATATTTGTCTTGTTGAAGAACCTTTAATCCCTAGCTTAACTTCTTCTGGTCCCATTGTGATTCCAGGTGTTTTAGATTCTACAATAAACGCTGAATGATTTTTATCGTTACCTATTTTTGCGAAGACAATCATAATATCAGCAAAGCCACCATTACTAATCCATATCTTTTGTCCGTTTAATATGTAATTGATTTTATCCTTAGATAATTTAGCTTTTGTTTTACCAGCATTAGCATCACTACCAGCTCCAGGTTCAGTTAAGCAGTAGCAACCTATTAGTTCACCACTTGCTAAACCTGGAATATATTTTTCTTTTTGTTTTTTATTACCGTAATATAGGATTGGTAGTGTTCCAATTCCTGTATGCGCACCAAATGTAGTTCCAAATGAACCAGCGACACCAATGATATCTGCAATAAGCATTGAGGTATTAAATGTCATACCTAGCCCATACAAATCTTCTGGGATACTAACACCTAAAAGACCTAGTTCACCAGCTTTTTTAAGTGTATCTTGTACTATTGTACCCTCTTGTTTTTCTATTTTATCTATATTAGCTAAAACTTCACGTTCAACAAATTCTTTTGTTGCATTGTACATCATTTTTTGTTCTTCGTTGAAGTCTTCAAAGGTGAAGATATCATTGTGTTTTGTTTTTTTAGTTAAAAACTGTGCGCCTTTCATTTGTTTATTTTTTTTAGTTAGCTATTACTAGTTGTTCTACATCATATAAAACATTCGTTAATAATCTTGTTATTTTGTATGGGTCAGCATTAGATGCTGGTCTTCTATCTTCAAGGTAACCTTTCCAATCGTTAGTAACTAAACCAACTGGTATTCTAATTGACGCACCTCTATCGCTTTCACCCACACTAAATTTACTAATGTGTTGTGTTTCATGGTCACCAGTTAATCTTTCTTCATTGGAAGAACCGTAGTCTGAAATAAAACTATCATGTCTTTCACTGAGTAGTTCACAAATCTCCATAATATATTCTTTACCACCTTCAGTTCTCATTCTTTCATTTGAGAAGTTAGTATGTAATCCACTACCATTCCAATCACCTTTTACTGGTTTTGGGTGATATTCTACATGAACATTATGTTCTTCACATATTCTATTGAGAATATATCTACTTAACCATAAATCATCTGAAGCTGTTTTTGCTCCCTTACCTAGTAATTGATATTCCCATTGTCCTATCATGACCTCAGCATTAATACCAGTTAGGTCTAATCCAGCTTCAATACACAAGTCTAGATGTTCTTCAGCGATTTCTCTACCAACAACATTTCTATTACCTACACCACAATAGTATTTACCTTGTGGGTCTGGGTTACCATTTGATGGAAATCCTAGTGGTTTTCCATTTTCACCTACTAGTGTATATTCTTGTTCAAACCCAAACCAGTTTTCATTATCATCTGATTTAATTTTGTGTCTAGAGTTAGTTTCATGTGGTGTATTATCTGGATTTAACACTTCACACATTACTAGATACGCATTAACTCTTTGTGGGTCTTCAATAACTCTAACTGGCTTTAATAGACAATCTGATTTACTACCTTCGGCTTGTTTAGTTGAAGAACCATCATAACTCCAAGTTGGCAAATCCGTTAATGTAGATTCTATATTATTTGATTCAATTATTTTTGTTTTACTTCTAAGATTTGGTTCTGGAGTATATCCATCTAACCAAATGTATTCAAATTTATATTTCATATTTACTTATTTATTCATGGTGATTATTTTGACCACACTTTCATTATTTTTATGGGTTTTAAAACCCTTCTATAAAACCTTTTTCTACGCATTCTAAAATACCTTTTAATTATATCGTCTATGTTATCAATCAATTTGATATGTTTTTAAAGAATTTTATTAAAGCCAATGTGGTAAATATAGAGAATACACCAATTACAGCCCATGATGCATATCTATAATTATCACTTATCGCTGATATCATTATACATGTTACCCATGCGATTATAATTACAATCATTGTTATTGGTTCGATTCTTTCCACATACACTTTAGTTAGTTTATCGGCTCTTTCATGTTTAACCAATCGTTTAATAGCGTCACCCATGTTTTCACCATATGCTGGTACACCTGTTTTAATTGTACCATCTTCTTGTTGTATATCTAATATATACTTGTGATAACCTGTGTTATTATTTTCTTCAACTAATAAACAACTAACTGCTTTTCTTTTCTTACCCATAATTTATTAATATTTTATAAATTACATTTATTCTGTTATAATGTCCACTATAAAATCTTTGGTGTCAGTTGAATTTATATCCGTATCTAATTCTTCACCATCATAATATAATTTATTAACTATTTCATAGTAATGAATATCACCAACAAAAACCTCTAAGACTCTATAAGTTAATTTAGATTCATCAAATGGTTCATCTAATTCTAGTGTGACTTCCATAGGAACCCCCTTTTCTACTGTTGCAGCATGGAATATTGGTTCATCTTTATAATCATTAACAACTTCTTTCCAGTACTCTATATCGTCATCTTCTGGTAATTCTAATTCAGAGAATTCTTTTTTAATAATAGTTTCATCTGAATTTAAATCTTTAACGATTATTAAAGAACTATCAAATGAAGAACCATATATATGCTCTTTGCTATCGTTTTCGAACCATTCTGTTAACTCATTTTCTTCTAGGATATCCCAATCATTATATAGTTCTGGCATTTCCATATCATTTTCATCAGCAATAGTTTTGATTTTTTCAGCATCTTCTTTGGATACATTTCCTACTACTATTTCATTAGCATAGCCAGTAGTGTAAATTTCATACTTGTGTTTTCCCATAATTTTTAATTTTATTTAGCAAATATAAATTATAATTAACTAATAAGCAAGTACTTTATGAAAAAAATTTTAAATGAGCTCTCATAACACCAATTATATCTGAATATACTAACCACATTTCTTTTTTAAAGAACGTATTGGTGATGTCTATAGTTTCATTGTCGGAAAGTCCATACATAAATGATATTTCTTTAATTGTTTTACTTAATACTTTGTATTCTTCTGTGGATATTGATGTACCATAGGTAATGTTAGTACTAATTGTTTTACATAGGTTACCAACTGTAGAGAAATTGGTGTTTTTTACCTCATTAAATATGGTATCACATATTGTATAATATATAAGATGTTCATATTCTTCTTTTTTCATAGTACCTACTAAAATTTATTCAAAAATACTTATTTTTTACGAAAAAACCAACTATTTATAATAAAAGATTGTTATCATGTCCAGAATTGAAGATGTAATGTTTGTTGCCTATGATTTAGGTATCGAAAATAAAGTTTTTAACTTAGTTAAGAAATTAAGAGATTCCGATGATAATAAATACACTTCAAGAGCTGATTTATATGAGGAAGCTTTTAAAAAAGTAATAAATGAAGAAAAATCTGAAAATTAATGGAAGAAGATGAATGGGATGATTTCGGGGACCACTCAATCACACAGTTTTGATGATAAAATATGTAAATTAATGATAGAATTGTTAGATTCTACGTATCCAGTTACAAAAATTAAAAAAAATAAGCGATTTAGACGAGGTGTTTCGGTAAATGGGCGAAATTGCATGCTCCCAAATGATAGTTTAGTTCTTTTTGGTGAGATTTACAGTTCTTTAAAGTTATTTTATGATGCAAGTGACAAAGATATAACACATGTCATAAAAAAATACTATAATTTAAGTGTTTGACCCATTTATACTCATCTTGGCCCAGTTCTTGGTTACCACCCTTCTATCTTTTGCATTCTCATTTCAGTAAAATACGTACAATTCCAGCCATCTATATTTTCATAAGCATTTTGTACATAAAAATTAACAATTGAGTCGTTATAATCATACATATATGCTTCAATTGGTCTAGCTGAACCACCCAATAACATATCATTAGTGTTATTTGTTAGTGGATGTTCTACAATAGTCCATTCTGACCTAGTAACATAGAACCCATATGGTTGTATTGTATCACTATTAAATATAAATTCACCATAACCTGGAACATAACTTGGTGGATAGAACTCCCAGGTCGTTTCATATTGTTCAATATCTTCGAAATCATACATTGAACCAGAATATCTTAAACTTGACTTAGACTTGTTGGCATCGAAGTGCGCAAATGAAGTTTTTTCATGTGTTTCTAGGTTCTCAACATACATTGTAGCATCTAATAACAACCATTTACCGTAAATTCTAACCTCTTCGGTTGATTCTTCAACCTCCTGTATTGGTTGTAACGGTTCTTCTTTTTTACATGAAGTTAATACTATAAATGATAGTAATAATATGTGGAATAAATTTTTCATAATTGTATTTTTTAACTTTTAACAATACAAACATAAGAAAAATTATTCATTTTACCAAATTATATTAATATAATTTTACTTTTTAACTTAATAATCTCTTTTTTTCAGCTTCAGTTATCAATTTTTTTGGTATATCAAACTTTTCGTTTAGTATTCCCAAATCAAGCTTCCATTTATACTTAGACCTATCCACCCACTCAAGCATTGAATCACCAGCATGTTTAGCGCACTGTTTGTGGTTCCAATTATTCACTTTTTCTAAGTGTTCAAAAGCTTCAGCTTGTTTTCCAATAGCAGATGTTCTACCAAAGTGCTTAACTTGGTGACATTTAGGGCATAAAGATATTAGACCCAGTAACTTCTGTACTCTAGTCTTATCATTATAGTCCCATATCTCATGACATTCTACATCATGTCTATATCCTTGGTTCTTACCAGTATCACCACATATTTCACATCTATGACCAGCTTTCTCGTATGATTCTTTCCTTAATATATCCCAATACTTGTTTGGTAGTAGGGTTCTAACATTTGAATAAAAACACGTTTTAGGTATTAGTTCAATATGTAATTGACTTTTTTTATTTTTCCCACTCATAATCAATAGTAAAAACTTTAAAATATTCTTTATATTCTTCTCTAGGTATTAAATATCCTCTAGTGTCTGAATTTAAATCACCAGAGTCTTTAGTTTCTCTGAAATCATTTTCTTTTATTAATTTTTTTAATTCGCTAACACTTATTGACCAATACTTTTTAAAGAATGGGAAATAATAAATAAATGTTTCTGCTTGAGTAACTGTGATACCAGATGGTTTATTTCTAGACTGGAATTCTATAAATAAGTTCCCACTATCTTTAGGTTCTACCCATATTTCACCAAATGGTAACATTAAATACCTACCTGGTGCGCACCAAACATCTGTTTTAACTTCTAGTGTCGTTTCTCTACCACTAGGTGTCTCCATTTTTATATCGTACTTGTTATCCTTATTATCATTAATAAGTTTTAAACCTTTCTTATTAAATTCTTTGATTAACACTAGTTCACCTCTTTCACCAACGTCAATATCTTGATTAAAATTATATTCTGCCATAACTTTTATTTTTTATAAATTGCGGTATCTCCCTCTCTATCGTATTTTTGGAATATACATGTAAATGAACAAGTATATTCAGTACTCTTATTGAAAACCCTGTGAAAATCTCCAGCTTTAATTAAGAAAACATCATCCGCTTTTGCATGATGATATTCATTATCAATTTGCATAAGTGCCTCTCCAGAAGTAAAAATATATACTTCTTCTTCATTCTCATGAAAATGCCCATTAGTTTTCTGCCCTGGGTTTAAGAGCGTACTAGAATATGTAAGGTTTTTAAGATAATTATTATCTATTAATAAGTAGGTGTCATTATCTTTAACAACATCACCTCCTACATCGTTAAGGTTTACTTTCATATTATTATTTATTTTATACTATCAATTAAATTTCTTATTACACCATCAAAATATGCTACATGTTTATAATCACCACCAGATATAGCGTTGTGAGCTCTTAAATCATTAAGAAGTATCATAGGATTTTTCTTAGTTGGTTTTACTGTTGTATTACCTTTTGATGATTTGCTACCAGATAGCTGGTTGTACAACTCTTCAATACTTATACTCACGGTACCACTTCTTTTACCTTTAAGTTTCATTAAAATCTTTTGGTCAGCAGTTAATGTGACCATTATTTCTTTCTCTTCAGATAACACAGTAGATTCTCTGGTTATATCTTTCTCTAATTTAGTCGCCATTGGTTATTAATTTAACTTTTAAGCAAATATATGTAATTTCTTTTGTATTTGCAAATATTTATAATAAAAACTTTATGAAGAATCTGATTTTAGAGCATTTAAGAGCGTTTAGTGAGGGTAGGAAACAAACTCATACTGCTATGAATAGGCCAGATGGTGCTAATAAAGATTTTTTTGGTTTCAGTGGTAGCCTAGAAAAGTTTGAATTTGAATCTAAATTAATGCAATCAATAGTTGATAGTAATAGAGATGCTTTTAACCCAAAGAGTGGTGAGGGTCTTTATGAATTCCAATTGATTATTGGTAATGGTGGTAATTTTAGAATTAAAGGTAAACAAAACAGTATCGGTTCTAAGAGGGATTGTGGTAGTGATAGTGGTGTTAAGGGTAATACAGTTTATTTTTATATATGTGCAAACAATGATATCCAAGTCGATGAATTAATAAGTTATAAGAGTAAGTTGTTTAATAAAGATATTGAGAATGTGTATGTTACACCAGCTGATATGGCTTTTGTTAAATTAATGTCTGAACCTACTAGTCAAAGAATTAGAGATATAATTGATGGTGCTAGTGGTTATGATGACGGTAAGGGCTTAGAAATCCAGAAACAAACTATGGACCCTAAGTGGGCATATAAGTTAGATAGAGAGGCTAAGGAGAAAGAAAGACTAAAAAATAAATCTCAAGTGTCAATGCCTGTTGATAAAGCTGAGTTATATAATCGACTTCAAAATATAGTAAAGAAAAGGTTGAGTGCTACAAAACTTAGAGATAGAGATGCTATTAAAAAGTTTAAAAACCAAGAAAAAGAATTAGAAAAAGAATTAGAAAATTTTTAATATTATTCATTGTTTTAAATCTAATAAAAGATAATTAAAATAAATAAATAATGCAAGAAAAAAAAATAATGGAACAGAAAATAAGTTTAGCGGTAGTTATAAAGGTTGTAGTTTTTGTGAGCTCCCTTTTAGGTGTTTGGTACAATACTAAGTATCAAGTAGATTCTCTTACTGAAAAGGTTGAGGAATTGAGGAGTCAAAATAGAAACTTCAATATTGAGGTGATTAAAAACGATATTAAATACAATAGAGAGCACATCGATAGGTTGGAAACTGAGTTGGGTAAAAAACAAAACAAAAAAGAAAAATAAACATAATAAATTATTATGAAAAATTTTATTAAAACATTATTAAGAGAGGGCTTGGATGACGGTGGTATGACTGATAGAAGCCTAATGGAGAAGTTTATAGCCTTTTGTAACGATTACCTAGAGCTTAAGACTCCTTGTAAAATAAAATTGACTAGTGATAGGGATTCTAATGGTATTAGAACAACAGCTTATTATAGTATATTAGATAAGATTATTTGTGTATATGTAAAAGATAGAGCAATAATGGATATAATGCGTTCTGTTGCACATGAGTTAGTACATCATCATCAAAACGAAAGAGGTGATTTACATGGTAGACCAGAAGAGGGGGCCGATGGGTCACCGATAGAGAATGAGGCAAATGCTAAGGCTGGTGAAATTATCAGAATTTTCGGTAAACAAAACCCAGAAATTTATAGAAATAATAAATAGTAGATAATTTATTTGTCCCATGTCCCGAAACACGGGACAAAGTTTAATCATTAATTTAATAAAAAGTTTCAGAATTCAATGTTATTATTAAATTGGAGGATGAGATATGTTACCAGAGGATATAAAAAAATTGGTGATTAAATATAAAAATGAAATCACAATTCTTAATAAAAATATAGTTGACTTACAAGAAAAATGTAGTCATGATAATTATGAAATAAAAAATATTAGCACTAGCACAGGTGTATTTAGAAATGTGTGTACAACATGTGAAAAAATTATTGGGTATCCAACTGATAAAGAATTTAGAGAAGCTGGTTATTAATTAGTTATTTTTAATCTTGGTGCTCTGAAACGATGTTCATCACCTATATAAATTATTTTACTAATAAAAAATGATGTATCTTTTAATCGTCTTTTAATGTTGCTATCATAATAGGAATGTATTTTTATACTATCTTCGTAGTTTAATTTTTTAGGTACTATAAAATTATTACAACCCCAATGATTATCATCTTCAGATGTTTTATAACAGTATGAATACCTCTCATCTCTAAAGATTTCTTTACCGCAACCCATTAAAATAATAATAATACATGTTATTAATAATAATTTACTCATCTTTGTTTTTGTTTAGTCTAAACCTAAATTATGGTCTCCTAATATGTCTCTTATTTTCTCTCTTAGTTTTTCAGCAACTTCATATTCTGCTTCACTTGCTTGCTCGTTGTGTTTCAACAACGATACATTATACTTTGTAGTTGACCGTAATAATTGGTCTAAGTCCCACATAGCAAGTTTCCACTTGTAACCATCTAATGCTGTTCTAGCATCTTCTGCTTCTTCTACTCCATCAAATTCTAAAATAACTTTACTCATCTTTCATTTGGTTTAATAATAATCCTCTTCATCCCAATAAACTTCCTTACCTAATTCTTCGGCAACGGCTCGAGACACACTATTTATACTAGCACCTAAAAACTCTTTCCATTCAGTATTAGGATTGGCGATACAACTATTACCACCACTTGTTAGTTTAATTCTATCTACATCCCATTTGACACCGAAGTAATCAAGAAATTCCTTACATCTATTTAATTCTTTTTCTGTCATATTTCAAATATAATAAAAATTATTTTTAATCCCACCATCCTCTAATATAAAATTCAATTAATTTCCATAGAAGTTTATGGGCTCTTTCTTGTTTTTTCATCGCTTCTTCAAACTCAATCTTTCCCTTATGCCAGTCATTCATGTATTCTTCATTGTATACTTTATCCATCAGTCTAACAACCATTCTAATCTTTTGGGCATCAATATGTGAGTTAGCACCATAGGCTTCATGGGATTCCATAAAATCCGCTTGTTTCAATAACTGGTGTTTGAATACTTCTAATGAGTAATAGTAATCAAAATCAAATTGTTTCCATATTATAGGAATCCAACCAATAAGATTTTTAATCTGTCTCCATTTTCTACGAGGCCAGTAATTAATGTTTCTCCAAACGTCTTTTAATTTATTTTTCATTTTGTTCCAAATAAGCACGTAATTTTTTTAAATCCTCTTTTTTAAATATTGTACTATCCCAATCACCAAATCTGCTTTTATAACCAAAAGCATACTTTAACCCTCGCCATAGTCTTTTAAAAAAGTTTCTGTGAGTTGTCAAGTGTGGTTCGCAATATAAGTTACCATCTTCTTCATCATACCAAAAAATTACTTGGTGTTCAAGCGAGTGGCATTCGCATATCATTACTATTCTATCCATAATTCCGTAATTTTTAAAGTCGTTTTAATATTGGTCCATTTAAGTTACTCATCTTTGTTTTGGTTTATCGAAGAATATCCAATTAGCTTTTCCATTCCTCCCTATTTTGGAAATTTTACTAGATATTTCTTTTAGTTTATCTTTTAACTTACTCATCTTTGTTTTGGTTTTCCTCCCCATATTTTTATTGTCATATCTCTTGCGGGTGATGGCTTTAATCTATTCCACCTATCTATCCAATGTTGCCTTTCTTCTTTACTCATCTTTGTTTTGGTTTAATAAATTCATAAAATCTATATCTTTATCTAATATCTCAATAGGTACAGGACTCTTTTCTATAATATTCTCTAATACATCTTGTACATATGGTCTAAACCAATACATACCATCTTTTAATCCATAACCGCTTTTACGACATTGATAACAACTACCACTATGGCCTTCAAAATAGTAATAATCTTCATCTTCTTCAATACCAACGACACCCGAATTCATTTTCCATCTGTCACCATCTAGATATCCACCTCTCCATCCACCGAATACTCGGTAATAGGTTTCATTACCTTCAATTTTAAGGATAACCCAACTTTCTGGTTTTTCTGTTATATTTCTGATATCAAATATTTTATCTTCCATAACTTATTTATAATTTGTAAGAAACTCTTTGGGTATGTCTTTACTTAATCCTTTCATAATATTCTCTTTGATATATTTAATGTCTTCCTCGTCTTTAATATCCTTAATTATTTCTCTAAACTTAATTAAGAAATCAACATTCTCACTTTCACCATAGACATTAACTATTCTATCATGTAACCATTGTAAGTGTTCTGAATTTGTCATATTTTTTATATTTTAATATCCGTAATTCACTTTAATTGCCTTTGACTGATGTTTTCCTTCCTCACCAAAATGTTCCATCACCTCAATAGCAATATCTGTATCCAATTGACATATTACTGCCGAAAAGTAACTTAACATAGATGATTTATCATCAGTTAATGTCATACCAAATTCAAACATAAATTCTTCTATCTCTGAAATAATAGTATTTACTTTTCCTTGTCTTTCTCTATCTAATTTCATCTTTGTTTTGTTTGATATTTAGTATTTTTTTAAATCTTTAAACGCCTCAATATCAAAAAACTCACTCTCTATTTTACCCATAACATCCTTTAAGAATCTACCTTGAGTTTCGTAATCCATATTGGTTATGGCAAATTTAATAGACATAGATAATGATGAGGTTAATAAACCAACCAGTTCTAAATCAGACATTCTATTATCTTCTTGGAAGTATTTAAAGTTAAGGTATATCCTACCATCATCTTTAACATTACCTTCTAAAATGATTCTTTTTAATTCTTCTTTACTCATCTTCTCCATTTCTTAGTTTGTAAAGTCTCGTTTAATTTGTTTTCTCTTTAGTTCACTTACACCCGATGGCATGACAGTAGGCTTGTAATATTTTGTTCCGCATGAAGTCATTGCTATAAGGAAAAGCATCGATATTAATTTTTCACTCATCTTTGTTTTGTTTTATATCCATCCTTTTTTTCTAACCTGTTGTAAAAGATTAGTTAAGTTTATAAATTTAGAGTCACCTATTTCTTTTCTCAGATTTGTTACTTCAATATTTTCATTATCTTCTAACACATCAATTAAGAAATCTTTATTATCCCAGTAATCACTATTGTTTTTATTGGCATGGCCTTCTGTATAGTAGGTTACATTTTGAGTACCTTCCCATATTTCATCATCATCATTTAGTAAAACACTAAACTCAAAATAACCACAATCACTAATAGAAGAGTAATAAAATGTTACTGAATTTTCATTTACTTTAGTCTCTTCTACTGGTACTAAATTGTACTCTACCCCATCTAATATTATTGTCTTATTATTCATATTTTTAATCTATTAATTCATCTATGTTTTATACCCCTTCGGGTATGTTTCAATTAATTTAACTCATTTTATACCTTAACGGGTATATGGGATAGAATTCTTATTAAATGCTGTTTGATAATTCTTATTTGTTGTATTGTTTTAATTCTTTCTCCATATCTAACATGATAAATGATTGTTTTTTAATCATAGCCCTATACTTGAATATGTAAGAGGTTTGAAATGCTAACATGATTGCAAACATTGCTATATAGGCATACCAAATCAAACTCTTTGGTGGGTCTAACCTTTTTAAATTAGTTTTCATCTTTGTTTTGTTTTATATATTGTCCACATTTTCTTTTCACACTCTTGAGAACAAATTGTACCTTTTCCTTTGAATTTGGTCCCACACATATCACATATATTGTATTCTATTTTATTTTTCATATATTTTAAAAAGGTAAATCTTCAATCCAGTTTCCATTAATATCTCTACTATGACCAAGTTTTGTAGCTGGTTCAACATCTATACTTAAACCAATCTCTTTATTAAAGTTATTAACTTTTTCAATAACCATATTTAATAATGATTCTGGTGGGTTTGAGTTTGAGTGACCTCTTAATTGCCCCACCCTTAGAAATTTACTATGCTTATTACTATTGGAAGAAATACTAAATGAAGATTCTGTGTTTAATTCTAGGGTGTAACCATTTACTCTAAAAATACCACAATTACCGTTTTCTACCTTGTTAATATAAGTACCAACACAATGATTTTGTTTTTTACCCTCATAAGCCATTTCTTTAGTACTTTGTATGATTTCTATTTTAGAAAATCTTGAGAACTTTAAATATATGTCAGAAATTTTCATTTTTCTATCAGCACCAATAAATATAATATCGTTAATCACTTTAACAAAGTTATCGTGTTCTTGTCTTAATCTTTTTGATGACCATGAACAATTAACTTTTTCATCAAGTATTTTTGCCATTTTAAGTGTATCCCTAAATATATTTAATTCACCTCTATCTGAGGTCCACTCTTTTTTTAATGACTCAACATTTTTAATATATTTTAAATAGTATTTAAAGTAGTATTTAACCCAGTGGTCATTTGAAGTGTGTAATATTAAGGCCACTGGTTTTGGTACTTTATATTCAAACTGTAAAGCCTTTTTAAGATTATATAGTTTGTTTTTTATAATTGTATTAAACGCTATATTTTGTAAAACATTGTGTTCTCTAATAAACCTAATCCATGTAAATTTATTTTGTAGTTCATTTAATATAAGTTCAACCTGTATAGATTCTTTCAAACCTATTTGGTATTGTGGGAATGCACTAGATAAAAAGTTCATAGTTAGTGGTCTAACGTTTTTTGATTTACCCATGTTATCTATTATCCAGAATTTACCTTCTTTATAAGTTATAGTTAATAGTCTTTTTTCTGAACTATAAATTCTATTTGTTATGCTTATACCATATTTTTTCCTAAAATAAACTATAGAGAACTCTCCATTTTTTTCTTTAAATAAAACTAACCTAAAGTTTTCATAACCAACTGAGTCATTCATATAGACTACTCTAGCCAGGTATTTATCTTTATTATATAATTTAAATAAATGGTCAACTTTTGGAGAGGTTGCTTCATGTAACACATTATACTCTGTTTTATCATTCTTATTACTCATATATTAAAATTTTTATTTGGTTGTGTACAAATATAGAATAAAATTTGTAAAAAAACAAATTATTTTTAATTTTTAATATATAGACCTTATCTCTATTAGACCTTTATCGTAATCTTCTTTCTTTTTTTTTAGGAAAGCTCTAGCGACAGTTCTAATATGTCCATCCGTATAAGGTGGTGTTAATATACCGTCAGCTAGTCTAGCAATTTGGTTTATTGCACTAGTTCTACTTCTTTCCCTACCCTTTATATACTGGTATACTGCTGGATGGTCGTCTGGTATTGAAACTTTAATAAATTCTTTAATTATTTCTGAATCACTCATTGATTTTATTTAAAAAAAGTGTATATTGGTTATAATTATAAATAATAGATAAAAAAGTAAAAATTAAAATCTTATGAATTTAGAAATAACAGACAGCGAAATTGACAACCTTTTATCTAAAGGTGGTATAACAGTATTAGATTTTTGGGCACCATGGTGTGGGCCTTGTAAGAGTTATGGACCTATAATTGAAGGGTTCGCTAAAGATAATGAAAGTAGGTCTGATTTACACATCAGAAAAATTAATGTAGATGAGAATCCAGTAATGGCTCAGAAACATGGTATTAGAAGTATACCTACTACAATTATTTTTAAAGATGGGCAACTAATAACAAAAGTTCCTGGTGTGATACAAAAAAATAAATTAGATGAATTTGTGGGTAATTTATCTTAATTGAGGATATTTATAATAAAGAGTAAATTGTGGACATAAGAGATAAAATAAGAAAAGCTCTCACAGAAGTATATGGTAATTTTGAGACTTACCTTGAGTCTGAGTATGAGAAATATATCTCTGATAATCTAACGAATGCTTCTATGTCCAACAAGAGAAAGTGGATAACCTACAATCAAGTTATATTAGAATTGAAGCATAACATTAAAAATATGCTTAAGGTTAAAGAATTACAATACAAGCTTACTGAAGATGCGGAACCTAGAGAAGTGTGTATCGAGGTGATAGAAACTTTGGAAATTAAAACTCCAGAACTCGAAAGACTTTATTATAAAATAAGAAATTTTTAAAAAAAAATGGCCATACAAAACGTATGGTCATATCTCTGAAAAAAGTTAGTGTTAACCCAGTAGATTGGTTTGTTTTATGATATTTATTATAAATAACAATTACTAAATTAATACTAATGGATGACTTTGATTTCACTATAAAATCTGGGTCTGGTAAGTACTCAAATCTAGATAAGGAGTATGGTAATTTCCTTAAAACAATAACACAAAAATTAGACGGAGAAAAATTATATAGGTGGGAAAGCTACAACCTAATAATTGAAGAGTTAATTAAGGAAAATAAATTATCTACATTTGAAGAGGTAAAATACAGATTGACAGATGGGGAAGACCCAAATAACGTAATGTTAGATATTATAACAAGAGAGAATAATTCGAATGGATTAATGTGGTTGATGAAAAAACGTATTGAAGAATATAAGAATGAAGATTTCTTTGACCAATTTTATTAACTAAAAAAGAGAGGTGGCTAATGCTACCTTTTTTTTTATTGATTATTTTAAATATTTGTAGTATATTTGTAAAAAAGTTTTATGAGTAAATTAGATAACACAAAAAGACTTGAGTACCTAGTAAAAAGGTACGATATTTTTGAGACTGATACTAAAAGTCTTGATGATAAGGTTAGTGAATTTACACGTAAAGGAAGTCTGGTAAAAGATATAATTGGTTCTAGTGGTAATATAATTGGGTTAGAGTCATTAATAGAGAATATTAAAGTTGATGGTGCTGGTAATAAGATAACTAAAATTAAAAAAACTATTAGTGTTTCTTTTGATGTTTTTAGTGAAATGGTTAAGTCTGACCCAACTAAGAATAAACAACACACTCAATGGATGTTAGACACATTTATTAGATTATTAAAAGATTCTAACTACTCAGATGCTGTTAGGTTCGTTGAAGAAGACCTACCATTGGCTAAAGAATATTTAGAAATATTTGAACAGAACAAAAAGAAAAGGAAATTTAAAGAATTATGTAATTCTTCATATGTTTTAAAAGGGACTGTAAATGACCCAACAAATATAAACCAATATAAATCACTATCTCAACTATATGATGCAGTTGACCCATTTATTGAAAGGGACTCTTCAGATATGGAAAAGCAAATGCAAAGGTTTGTAGATGCTGGTCAAGCGTTAATACCAGTTAGGGATAGAAAGTTTACAGTGTTTATTCCTTTAACTAGAGACGCTAGTGTTTTATTTGATAAATTTGCTAGTTGGTGTACTGCAACCCCTAATAACGGTATGTTTAATAATTACACTAGTAATTTAAAACCTAATGGTAAAAAATCAAATATTTATATAGTGATAGACCACAGGTTTTACAAAGGTGATTTAGATGATAACTATTTATATCAAATTCATTTTGAAAGTGGGCAAGTTAGGAATAGAAAACAAAATGGTAGGGGTAATTTCTTTGAGGATGTTATTTTAAAAAGTGATGGAGTCTCAAAATTCTTACATGAAGAATTAACTACCATGGCTAAACAATTAAAAAAAATTGAGAATAATAAGTATATTGATTTCTTAGTTAGATTTGGTTGGACTGAGGCGCTATTTGATATAATGGATGATTATACACCAATAATTAAATTTAAAGATAGAGAGGTACCAAAAATACCAGATATTTCTAAATTTAAGGAATTACATACATTGATAATTGCAAACGGTAAATTGCATGAATTACATCCATCAATAGGTAAATTAAAAAATATTAGAGAGATTATTTTACCAAATAATAATCTAAAATCGTTACCAAAAGAAATTGGTAATCTTAATAATTTATTATTTATAAACTTACTGGGAAATAAGATTAAAGATATTCCAGATGAAATTAAGTATTTAGATGAAACTAATGGTGGTTCATTATATAGAATAGCTTGTAATAGAAACGAAATAGGAGAAGAAAATTATAAAAAATTAAGAACACTACTGCCATCAGTTAAGATGTAATAGCGTTAACACTTAATAATAATTTTATAAGAGCTCTCGATTGGGGGCTTTTGTTTTTTAAAGTATAATGTATGTATAATAATAAAGACATAACATTTCAAGAAATGAAATGGAAAAGACTATCTAATGGTACAATCAAAGAACCAATATTAACTTATTTAGAGAGAGTATTTAATGAAGAAATTAATAAAGGGTATACACTTAAGGTATCGATAGGTACTGACTCTCAAAGAGTTAGTAAAGGGTATAAGTTCGCAACAGTTGTAGTAATAACAACTGAAGAAGATTTAGGTGGTAACACTATTGTTGGTAGGGGCGGTATTGTTATTGGTGCTAATTATTTTTCTCAAAGATATAAGAATAACAAAAGTGGTGTTAAGGAAAGGATGTTATTTGAAGTTGCTAAATCAATTGAAGTTGCCTACAATACATCACCACTATTAGATAAATATAATATCCCTTTAGAAATTCATGCTGATATAAACCCAGACATTAAATGGGAGTCTAATAAAGCGTTACATGAGGCTGTTGGTTATATTTTAGGTATGGGTTATGATTTCAAGGTTAAACCAGACGCATGGGCAGCATCTAAAGGTGCTGATAGAGCAACTAGGACTTGACACTTTTATATTTTTTATTATATTTATTTAAAAGAGATGCTTATGTACGAATTGAGAACTAAAGATGGGGAAACTTTAAATAAAAAGTCAGCTGAGAGTATGGAAGATGCAATTGAATTATTCTCTAAATACAAGATGATATCATCTAAATCTTTATTGGATATATTTGATGTTGTATATGTTAGCTAAAAAAAAAATAATTGATTTTTGACTTTTTATAGATTACCCACATATTTATAATTAGACTAATAAAATTTTAAAAAAATTTCTAGAAAATATGTCAAATACTACACAAAAAACTGTTAAGATTACCGAGAACGAATTAGTTGAATTAATCGACAATATCGTAACTGAAACCGTTGCTGAAAAGAAAAAAGTATGGTTAGCTGAACAAGAATCTAAAGAAGAAAATCTATTAGAATCAAAAATAGCTGACTTAGAAGCAAAGGTTAAAGCCCTTACGGAAGGTAAAAAGTAATTTAAATTACAGAATATTTAGGCTGTTGGAATGATTTGTAAAATCACTCCACAGCTTTTTTATGTCCTAATTTTTAATTTTACTAAAATAAATAAATAAAAAAAGCGGAATCAATTCCGCTTTATTTATAATATCATTAATTTATTATGATAAGATTATTTTTTTAGTTTTCTTATCGTAAGATATTTTAATGGTCGCTCCTAACTTATATTCATCGTTAAGGACCGCATCAGTTACTGGGTCTTCAATATGTCTTTGTATTGCTCTGTTAAGAGGTCTAGCACCATATGCTTCGTCATAACCTTGTTCTGATACATATTCTATCGCTGATTTATTAACTTTAATTTTAAAACCAATCTCTTCAATCCTTTTATTAAGTTTATTCAATTCATTATGTATAATAATGTTGATAGCATCCTTTTTTAGACTGTTAAAAACTATTGTTTCATCAATTCTATTAAGAAATTCTGGTTTGAATTTTTTCTTAAGCGCTTTCTCGATGATAGCTCTAGCTTTTTCTTCTTCATTAACTATTGCAGCATCAGTTTTGAATCCCATATCTTTACCAAAACTATTTAGTTCTGTTACACCTACATTTGAAGTTAGTATAATTAAAGTGTTTTTAAAATTAACTTTTCTACCAAGACCATCAGTAAGTGTACCTTCATCTAAAAGTTGTAACAATAGATTGAATACGTCTGGATGCGCTTTTTCTATTTCATCAAATAACACAACGCTATAAGGTTTTCTCCTAACTTTTTCCGTTAATTGACCACCTTCTTCGTACCCTACATACCCTGGTGGTGGACCAATTAATCTAGAAACACTATGTTTTTCCATGTATTCAGACATATCCATTCTAACCATAGCCTCTGTATCACCAAATATGTGTTCAGCCAATAATTTTGATAGGTATGTTTTACCAACACCTGTTGGTCCTAAGAAAATAAATGAACCAATAGGTTTGTCTTGGTCTTTTATTCCTAATCTATTACGTTTTATTGACCTAGTTACTTTAAGTACTGCATCGTCTTGACCTATAACCTTACCCATCAAGTCTTTATCCATACTCATTAACTTTTTATTTTCTTGAGAAGAAATCTTATTGACTGGAATACCAGTCATCATAGAAACTACTTCAGACACTAAATCAACATCAACAATAGTTCTTTTTTTGTCAAGTGATTCCATCCACTCAGTTTTAGCCACTTCTAACTCTTCGTTAACTTTTCTTTCAGAGTCTCTAAGTTTTGCAGCTTCTTCGTATCTCTGTTGTTTAACTACATCATGTTTTTTCTTATTAATACTTTCTTTTTTATTTTCTAATTTTTTGATATTTTCTGGTGCTTCTTGATTTACATTAGTTGTTGCCCCAGCTTCATCTAATATATCAATAGCTTTATCTGGCATGGCTCTATCAGAAATATATCTATTAGACATCTTAACTATTTCTTCAATTGCATCTTCAGTATAAGACACTTTGTGATGATTTTCGTATTTCTCTTTAATATTATTTAATATTTCTACAGTTTCGTCTGTGGTTGGTTCATCCACTAAAACTTGTTGGAATCTTCTGGTTAATGCACCATCCTTCTCAATATTTTCTCTAAATTCGTCTAAAGTTGTTGCACCTATTACTTGTATTTCTCCTCTTGCTAAAGCTGGTTTGAAGATATTTGCAGCATCCATACCACCAGTAGCATTACCAGCACCAACAATTGTGTGTAGTTCATCTATAAAAAGTATTACATCTGAATTATCTTTAAGCTCATCTAATATAGCTTTCATTCTTTCTTCAAATTGTCCTCTATATTTGGTTCCAGCCACTATTGATGATAAATCAAGTGAATATATTCTTTTATCTAAAATAGTTCTAGGTGCCTTTCCTTGTCTAATAAGCATAGCTAAACCTTCCACTATAGCGGTTTTACCAACTCCTGGTTCACCTATTAAAACTGGGTTATTCTTTTTTCTTCTAGATAAAATCTGGGAAACTCTTTTAATTTCTTTAGTTCTACCAACTACTGGGTCTAGTAAATCACTTTCAGCAGATTTTGATATGTCTCTACAAAAGTTATCTAGGACAGGTGTTTTACTCCCAGACCTTTTTTTCTTTTCTTGTTTTTTACTAGTGCTTCCACCGCCCATTGTGAATTCTTCACCATCCTCATCACTAACTGAGTTATTTATATCATCTAAATGTTTTCTTAGTTCATCTAATTTATCAAACATTTTGTCATCATCAGTATTCATGTCCATAATTTTATCTTTAAAAATATTATACGTTATTTTATATTGTTTTAATAATTTAACTAGTTCCCATTTTGGGTTATTTAATATTGCCAACATGACATGTGCGGTGTCAATCATATGGTCATTAAATTTATTAGATTCTTTTTCCACACTCTTTAGTATGGCTTGTGTTTCGTCACTAAATGGTAGTCTAACTCTTCTCTTGGTTTGTGCCACGAAATTTAATTGAGTGTCTCTTAGTAACTCACCAACTTTATCATAAACTTCATTTAAATCAATTTTTAATCGATTCATAATAACTACCGCACGGTTATCACCATGAGATATAATTGATAATAATAAGTGTTCTGGTCTAACTGATTTATCGTCAAAACTCTTAGCCTCTTCTTGGGATTTATTTATTACCTTTTTTAATTTTGGTACTATTTCTTTATTCATAGAAAATTTTTATTTGTACAAATATATAACATTATTAATTAAAAATCAACACTTGATTTTATTATAAATATAAAGTATATTTGTACAAAAATATTTTAATTATGCAAGGAGCTCCTAAATTTGGAAAAGTTGAGTTGTTATTAAAAGATAAAGATAACGGATTATCTAGAAATAAAGTTGAATATGATGATTGTGGTATGATTATCACTGGTGATTATATAATCATAGTGTTAGATGATAAAGTTGATATTGAAACTACTAATACATCCACTGGTAAGATTTATCACATGAGTGAAATTGATTCTTATAAAACACACGCATTATAATAAATAAATAAAAAAAAGAATATGATTTTAGAGAGAGTAGAAAAAAATGGTTCGGTTGAAGCAATTTATGAATCATCAAACATTGTAGCGTCTAGTTACAATAAAAATAAAAAAGATTTAAATATCACATTTAAGCATGGTGGCAACTATACCTATCAAAATGTTTCTGAAACAGACTACATGAGATTTGAAACCGCTGAAAGTCAAGGAAAGATACTTAATAGCAACATAAAAAAGTATGCATTTCTTAAGCACGAAAATAAAGACGTTGATTTAGTTATTAAAAAAATTAAAGAACTTAAATCAAGTGAGCTTTCAGCAATGGAGGTTGGGTTAGTCAATGTGATGAAAGAGGCTATATCATTATATGAAAGTAGTGGTATGTTAGGTTCTGACATGATTGATAATATCAATAAGGTTTTAAATGTTTATAATAAAACAGCTAGTCAACCAAAAGCAGAATAAATATGAATGGTACTGACAAAGAATATTTAAAATTATTAGAAAAAATACTTACAAAAGGTAAAGAAAAAGGAGATAGAACTGGAACAGGGACTATCTCCGTATTTTCTCACACCCTAGAAATGGATATGTCTGAAGGATTTCCACTTTTAACAACTAAGAAGATGTTTACAAAGGGAATCATACACGAACTACTTTGGTTTCTTAAAGGAGATACAAATATTGAATACCTTGTTAAGAACGGAGTTAACATATGGACACCAGATGCTTATAAGAAATATAAAATATGGGCTGATGATTTATCTAAAACCCGTAAGTATTTACCTTATACAAAAGAACAATTCATTGAGAAAATCAAAACTGATGATGAGTTCGCTAAGAAGTGGGGTGAATTAGGTCCAGTATACGGTAAGCAATGGGTTAATTGGGGTAAAGGTAAGATTGAGGCTACTGGATGGGAGCATGGAGCGCCTAATTATCATAAACATAAACCACTTAATCAAATACAGGTCGCAATAGACACATTAAATAACAATCCAGATTCACGTAGAATTATGGTATCGGCTTGGAATGTAGATGATTTAGATAATATGACTTTACCACCATGTCATTGGGCGTTTGAGTTGTATACAGAAGAATTGACTTATGATGAGAGATATGAAATGTGTTGTAATAGAATGTCTAAAATGTATAATCCAGATGAAAAAGACTTTGATGAGTATAATGTACCAAAAAGAAGATTATCATTAAAATGGCATCAGCGTTCAGTAGATACATTTTTAGGTTTACCATTTAATATTGCATCTTACGGTTTATTATTACATATGTTTGCGCAACAAACTAATATGGTTCCAGGTAAACTAGTTGGTGATTTAACGAATGTACATATTTATAAAAATCATATTGAGCAATGCGAGGAACAGTTATCTAGAGAACCTAATAAACTACCACAATTAGCGTTGTGTAATGCTAAAGATATTTTTTCTTATAGCTTTGATGATTTTTTAATTAAAGATTATGAACCGCACCCAACTATTAAGGGTAAGATTTCTGTTTGATTAAAAACTAGTAATAATAATTTAAAAAGCATCTTAAATGGGTGCTTTTTTTGTTTATAGACATATTTATAATAAAACATTAATACTTATGCCAGTTAATAGAAAGATATCTTCAGTAATTAGGAGTTGGGATAATGCAGATTTTAATGCACACATATATTCAATGGTATATGCTAGTGTAAACTCAACAGCCATTATAAATGGTGAAGAAGTATTTTTAGTTGCAACTACGCAATTAGATTTTAATGTTAAAAGCATTAGTGCTAATACTAATAATGTATATGTTTTAGGTGATAATAAAAATGTTATTGATGGTTCAACGACATTAAGTAATTACCCTAATCCATAATAAAAAATATTTAATATGCCAATAAAGAGTGGAATTTATTCAATAATTGATGCAGCAGCTGATGCTGACTTTACAAAAAATGCGTATAATCAAATTTACGCTGGAGCTGATACTACTGCGGTAATAAATGGAACTAGCGTTGTTATGATTGGTGGTTCGACTATTGAAGTTAGGGTTAAAAGTATAAGTGGTACGAATGTTTATGTCATTGGTGACCCAATAGATGTTGTAGATGGTTCACCAACATTAAGTAATTATCCTAACCCATAATAACTTTACTAAAAATGATAATATTTATTAATAAATCAAATTAAGATGAAAAAAGGAAATAACATAAGACCTGTAGGTTTAAAAGGAAATGATAAATTAAATAGAATGAAAGAACTTATGGGTTCTACATCTATTAATGAAGATGTTAAACGTTCTGTTGTTGAATTGACTAAAGAAGGGCCAGATGGCAATATTTATGCAATTGTAAGAGAAAATCAAGAATATTATATTAAAATTTCTGAAAATAAAAGTAATTTAGTAACCGAAGATTTTAATTACATCGGTGGATTACAAAATAAGAAGGATAAATCATTTTCATCTTATTCCAAAGCTATCAAGCAATTAAACCTTAAGTTTATGAGTCTTAATGAAGCTATTGGTAAATCTGGACAAATCAATGTATTTGAAGATGATAATTTAATTACAGAACATCACCCACTTAAAGCTGATATGAAATTATCTGCTGATAAGGGTATTGGTGATGGTGCTGAATACGTAGTTGATAAGAAGGGTGCTGAATTAAAGTACGACAATAAAGAAGGTAAAGATGCTGACGGTTTCGGTGATAACGTTGCTGATTCTACTGCTGAAAAAGATATTGAAGAAGTTAAGTTAAACGAAACTGAAACTGCTATCGATGAGATGATTACTGGTGAAGAAGTAATTGAAGAGGAAGTAAAGGAAGAATCTAAGAAAGGGTTCTCAATTGCTAGAGCTATACAAGAAATGGATGATGTTATCGATGAAATTTCTGGTGATGACAAAATTGATACTATTCTTGAATCACTTGGTGAAGAAGAAAGAGCTATCATGATGGAAGCTTTAAAAAAAAAAGTCTAAAGAGTAATGATTCATCTCTAAATGAGATGAGATTTGATGGTAAGAAACCAATCGAATTTTCCGATGAAACTGTTGAATTAGAACAGGATAATCTAGAAGAAGAAACTAAATACAAGTTGAAGCTGGACGCACCGAGCGAGCCAGCTTCTTCTGTTTCTAGTGATGAGGAGTCATTAGATGCTTTTGCTGATGCTGAAGGTGATGAAGAATTATCTTTTGATGATGAAAAAGAAGTTAAGGGTGGAAACGATAAACCATTTGATGACACACCATTCGATGCTGGTGTTGAAGCTGATGAAGATGAAGACCCAGAAAAATTCATACAACAACTTGCTGGTAAATTAGGGACATCTCTTAGAAAATATAATGATGAGAGAGGTGAACCAGATTTTGATTTAGAGAAATACGCTATTAATAGTGTGATATCCGCTACTCACACAGCTGAAATGGATGAAGAGGACCAAAAGGATATTATTAAGAAAGTTAAGATGTCTGGTGCTGGTGATGATAATGATGACATTGATAAGGATTTAGATATGGATTCTGAAGAACCAGCTGAAGACCCAAAACCAGAAGCTGAAGGTGATGAATTAGAAGAAGGTAGTAATTTAGACCCATATCACGGTTTTAGTGATAAAACTTTAAGGGGTGCTTTGATGCATAAGTTGAATATTTCTCCAATAGATTTAAAAGCAAAAGGAGATTTAGAAAAACTATCTAGGGACGAATTAGAAAAAAAATTAAACTCCTTAAAAGGTAATAAATTAGAAGAAGGTAGCCGTGAGGGTGAGTCTATGGCTAATAGTGAAATACCTCCTACTGATGATGATTATTCAATAGCAACAGAGTTTAAGAAAGAATTAGAGAAAGAGAAAGAGGAAAAAGACAGCGAAAATTTAGTTGGAAAGGCTATGGCTAAATCTGAGATTAAAGAGCTTTTTGGTAAAAAAAAGATAGACACAAGTGATTTACCTCAAGATATTAAGGATGAGATTGAGAAGTTAAGAGCTGCTGGTAAGAGCGAGGAAGAGATTGAAGACGAAATATTACACCCACAAGCTAAGAAAGACGGTATTACGTTAAAAAAAAAAGGTTTTAAGTTAGTGGGTGAGGAAGAAGAAAAATTATATGAAGAATCTTGGGCAGACCCAATGGAATTAAAAGAGGGTGTTGAAGTTTCTGATAACTTAAAGCATCACTTAGATAATAAAATCGCATTAGGTGAAAACGTATTTAGATACGGTTCAGATAAGCATGTTGAATTATATACTGAAGTAAAAGACTTACATGAAAAGGGATTAATAACTATTAATGAAAACGATGAGATTTTACTTGAGGATTTTACTGACCAGTCAATCATTATTGAGGGTGAAACAATTCTTTTAAACCTTATTATTGAGGACAGTGGTGAATATATTCTTGAGGGTGATAAATATAAGGGTAAGAAAACCAATTCACCAACTAGGGGTGCTGGCGGTGGAAAGGCATATAAGGTATTTGTGCCTGGATGTGCTAAGGAAACTAAATCAAACCCAAGAGGTATTAAAAAAGTAACATTTGGTTCTGGTGGACTTAAGGCTAAATTAACTAACAAAGATGCTAAGAAGTCATATAACGCTAGACACGGGTGTTCTAAGGGTAAACATAACGATAAATGTAAAGCTGGATATTGGTCATGCAGATTACCTAGATATGCTAATAAACTAGGTTTATCTGGTGGTGGTACTTGGTGGTAAAATATAATTAATATGGATAGGTTACAAAATTATATGTTTTTTGAGAATCTAGAGCAAATCTCTAGAGATATTAATAAATTAATGTCGTTAGACAAAGAAAAGATTGACGCTATTATAAGTAATGGGCATGATTGGGTTGGTGAGCATATAACAACCGCAAAGGATGATATCGAAGAAATCACTAACTTTTTATTAAGTAATGCTCAAGAAGATAAACCATATGGTGAAGAGATTGGTGAGAATGGTATTATTAGAAGGACTTTCTCTGAGAATGTTAATGAATCTGAACTAGAGTGGCATAGAGATAAAGAAGATAGAATTGTTTTACCCATTAATGAAAATGATTGGTCAATTCAATTTGACAATGAATTACCTAAGAAGTTAAACGTAAACGAAGAGTTCTTTATACCAAAAGAAACTTTCCATAGAGTTATTAAGGGTTCTACTGATTTAGTAGTTGAGGTCATTAAAACAACTTTTGAAGAAGATGAGTATGAATTATTTGAAGCATACGAAACTTACGAAGTTATAGAAGAGGGTAAAAAGAAGAAGAAAAAGAAGAAGAAAAAGAAGAAGAAGAAAACTAAAAAAGATGCTTGCTATTATAAGGTTAAGGGTAGATATAAGGTTTGGCCTTCGGCATACGCTTCTGGAGCATTAACTACATGTAGAAACGTTGGTGCTGCTAACTGGGGTAATAGTACTGATGAATCTGAATTAGATGAAGCTAAAAAGAGAAAACTAACAGCCAAGCCAAGTTCTGAAACAAATCTAGGTGATTGGTTTAAGAGAAAAGGCGCTAAAGGTAAAACAGGTGGATGGGTTGATTGTAATACTTGTAGAAAAGATTCTAAGACTGGTAGAAATAAATGTAAACCTTGTGGTAGAAAAGAAGGTGAGAAGAGAGCTAAGTACCCAGCATGTAGACCAACACCAGGAGCTTGTAAAGCAAAAGGTAAGGGTAAAAAGTGGGGTAAAAAGTCAAAGAAGAACGAAAACTTGCAAGAATCACATAAAAATACTATATTTGTAGAAAACATAGATATGAAAGACCTTATAGTACATAACTTACACGAAACGACTCAGCCAGAGGTGAAGCCAGATGTTAAACCTACAGTTGTTCCTCAAAAAAATCCTTCACCATTAAGAAGAAGATTGTGGGAAAGTAAACCAGCTAGTAAACCAAAGCCTAAAATGGGTAACAACAATGATATTGAATAATGGAAGAATTATACTTAATATACGTTAATAAAATTGGTGAGGACTGGACTGGAAAACATCTTTATGAATTCTTGTTTTCAGATACAACTGAAAATGTAGATGGTGATGATTGGGATGCTTATCCAGCATCTGGTAGACCATCACCACCAAGTGAGGGTTTTGTTAAAAGAGTTGGTAAACTAGTTAGTAATGAATTAAAATTAAAATTAGTTCAAAATAATAGTGAGTTTGCTGTTTGGGATGCTGTTGATGGTGTTGTAGCTTTAGCTTGGGAAGACATGGATGATTATGATGAATATCCAGAAAATAGAATTGCAATTCACTTTGGTGAATCAATTAAGAGTGTTGAAGATAAATTATATGAACATGATTTAGTTTTAGATTATAACAATATTAATGAAACTATTAAAAATGAGAATTAAAAAGAAACATATTAAAGAAAAGGTTGAAACTATAAAAAAAGACCTTGAATCTAAAGATATAGAAAAAGAAAAAGAATCACCTATAGATGCTAAAGCAGATAAGGTTGATACAGAATTAAGTGATAAATTAGACCAGGTTAAAAAACAACTTAGACCTAGTATAGAGGGTCTTGAAGATGAACTTGAATTAATGACTGGTAGCAAAGATACTGCTGAAAAGCTTACCCAAGATATGGTTGATGCCGCACTTAAATCAGAAGGTAAAAATAAGGAAAAAGAAAGTCCTATCCATAAAGAAAAGTGGGAACGTTGTGTTAAAGATGTAAAGAAAAAATCTCCAGATGTAAATCCTTATGCTGTTTGTACAGCTTCAATAGGGTACGAAGGTTCAATTAAAAAACCACATAGAAGAAAAGATGAAAATGAAGAAAGAATAGCTTCAGATGCAATAAAGTATGGTCAAACTCAAGGCGAGGTCGGTGATGAATTTTATGATTTACTAAAAAGTTTACCAAATGACGATAAGCCAACACCAAAAGACAACAAAGATGAACCGCTAAATGATTTACCATTCGAGTCTGTTAAACCTAAGATGACTAAAAATGAGTTAATAGAAAGTGTTGTTGGTAAAAAAACGAGAAAAGTAATAAAAACAATTAGTATTAAAAATTTAAGAAATGAGTAAATATAGAGAATTAGCAAAAAAAGCTTTAGAAGAAAATAGAGGTAAGTCTAAAGAAGTTGTAAATGAAAACTATCTTTA
>Ga0208767_1000038_pt1 | contig 71475 bp, 78 predicted proteins | sample VirMetDEL_Mar_21_FD_184514 | JGI IMG/M metagenome (GOLD analysis project Ga0208767, IMG submission 184514) | Aqueous microbial communities from the Delaware River and Bay under freshwater to marine salinity gradient to study organic matter... | ecosystem: Environmental > Aquatic > Marine >...
AATAGAACCGTCCGTCGGTGAACGGGAAGTGCGTGTTGCCAACGCCAGCCGTAGACGAGATGAGGACTGCTCCTCTTGTCTCCAAAACATGACCAGCAGTCACAGAGGTAGTGTTGATACCCACACGATCATTCGTTGCATCCACAAACAACGTGTCCGTATCAAACGCCACATCACCGTCATCGGTTATGGTGATTTTGGTGCTACCGCTTGAGCCAGTGCCCGAAGCAGCCCAGTTTTCACGGAAAATCCGAAGCGTCCCGTTGTTGTTGTCCAGATTCCAGAGGTTGCTTGAATCCTTCGCACCAATAGTCAAACGGCTAGGGTCAGCGCCATCAATACGAACCTGACCATGAAGGTGAACAGCATCCGCCCCAGTCGCTGCCACATCAAGAGCCGCAGCAGGAGACGTAGTGCCGATACCAACACGATCATTCGTTGCATCCACATGCAACGTGTCCGTATCAACCACAAGATCACCAGTAACCGTCAACTCAACAGCATCACGAGAACCATCAACCAACAAATACTGCGTATGATCATCATCACCCAAACCAGTCAAATTACCATGATCCACCACAGCCGCAGCAGTACTCGTAGCAGACGACAACGCCCTACGATAATCATCAACCTCAACAAAATAAGCGCCCGGAGTGTTCGACCCAGAAGCACGATAAATAACCTTATACAATACCCGCAACTCAACCACAGGCAAATCGTCAAGATTCATTGAATCCCAAGTCACCGCCTCAGCATCACCCACATTCGTGTAATAATCCTGACCCATAATCGCAATCACAGGATAATTCAACTGGTTAGTTGCCACGATCCAACTGATACCATAATTGTTTGAAGTGATCTCAGGAGTGCTCCACGTGCCACCAGAATTCAAATTATAAGTCGGACTAGGAGTACCACCATACTTCAAAGGGAAGTTAGTTGGAGCATCATAAGTCCACCCAGTCGTGCCGCTCTGATAAAACACAGGAATCTGAGCAGGCCCCTGCAAATCTTGCTCCCACGTATTCGCCGTGGGAGTATTAGAATGAACAATATCTACCTGCAAGTCCTCATCAAAGAACGTACCATCAGCAATATCAATATACGCCTGATCGTCAGTGCTACCATTCTGTGTAGAAACATCAAAATTAGACGCATCAAAGCCATTAGCAATCGCCGCTCCACGGGTTCGATGCAAATACTCATGCGTCTGCCAATCCAAAACAATACCGTGCCGCTCATCAAACAGCATGTACTTAGCAGGCTCACCAGAGTTGTAATGAATGTAAGCAGTAGGGGTTTCCGAATCCCACTGGTAAAATGTCGTAGTAGCCTGCAACACGCCTTCAGCGTCAAACGAAATGTAGTACAAATCCGAAGAACTACCGATAACTACGCTCTCAGAATCTGTCTTAACAAACTTCTGACCGGCACACCAAACCACATAACTGTCGCTTACGGGGGCAATCGTAAAAGTTCTCGTGGAATAATCAAAAGAGATAACGCTCTCGGATTTGTCTTCATGACCGATAGGCTCGCCGCCGTCACCATTAGCGGTTGTGATCACTTCAGAGATAGGAACGAGCTTAGGTTCGCCGCTATCGCTGTCATCACTGATGACTACTTTGTCGTCGTATGCTAATGTCACGGTTGTGAGTTCGCTTGGTTCAAAGTCAATCGTAACCGAACCAGTATCGCCTCCGCCGCTTAAACCAAGCCCAGCGATCACCTCTGTTATATCAGCCTCTGCGGGATCACCAGAAGTGTTATTAGCGCCAACAAACGCCACAGGCTCAAAAGAACGACCCTCAATAAACCCAACCCAAATACGGTCACCAACCTGCGGAGTGAAACCAATATACGGCACGTTTTCGTACACGTTGTTTTGACCCAAACGTGGAATAGTAACGTTAAGAGAGTTGTCGTTTACTGCTTGTACGATGGCACGCCAAAGACCGTTAGCGCCGCCGCCTGTAGAGTATGCTGTGTTTATTGCTCTAGAAACCATAATTCAATCTATCCTAAGGTAGTATGTTCCCTTTTTCTTTGTGGTGTTCAGCCAAAGCGATACCCTGTGGACTATTCCAAAAGTCAGTTAATACCTCATTCGGTACCGTAGGATTCGTTCGAGGCGGGGACACAATCTCCAAGAAATTGTCCACAATCGCACTAGCAGCCTTCTTTACTCTAAGAACACCCGCTTCAATTTCAGCGTCCGTAGGAGACAATACTTTTTTAGTTGCTGTAATACCCGGCGAACGTAATCTCCTCTCACGATCTTCCAATTCAGTTTGCCGCCTTCTAGCAGCTGCCAGCCGTTCCGCTTCTGAAACCCCACCATCATCCGTAGTAGACGTACTAGCTGAGCGACTCGTAATGCCACTACTCGTCTGCAACGGGAAATCAACCGTAGTGCTCTCAATCTTATCCCACGTCGCAGCATCCACAACACCAGTCTCAGGCAAACCAACATACGCCTGGAACCGCTTCACCGCCGCCTCCGTAGCCGGACCAAACTTCCCATCAACCTGAGTTTTAACAGCACGCTGAATACGCTTAACACAATCACCAGACGCACCCCTCTCAAATGTTTTCAACTTACACTCAAGCTCCTCTAACGAATCAACAGACGAACAAGTAATCCTCACCAACTTATCAACACCAGCCTCCACACTCACACGCTCAACCATCAAACGAGGATTACCATACTTTGCAGTCAAATCTGGAAGCTTAACAACCACACCCGGATAAAAAGACCTACTAGTAGCATTCGTCAACAACGACAAAGAACCATTATAAGGCTTCTCCTCATCCTGCGAAGCTTTAAAATCAAGCGAAGTAGCCTCCAACGGATTCTCACCCGAAATCCTAGAATAATCCAACTCACCATATGTGTTAATTTGAAACGGAGGAGTCGAAATAGTAACCTCAGGAGCATGATCCGCAATAAAATCCTGAGACGCAAAGAACAACACCCCTCTAGCCTCAAAACACATAAACTCTAACTCTCTAGCCAACCGAACAAGAACATCCCACGTAGACTCTTCTTTATTCTCCGAAGCTTCTCGTTTGATCGCTTTCCGTGGACTATCTTCAGCAAAAATTTGCAACCCAAACTTTTCAGCCATGTTGGCAGCAAAAATTGAAGGCGAAATGTTACCAAACGACTTTGCGCCTTTATCTTTCCGCATCTGTTCTGTTGCTCGTGACCTTGCACGAACTGTAATGTTGCGGTTGCGGGCATTGAAGTTTAGCGACGCTTCAGCAATTTCGTACTCTTCATTAAGGAAAGTAACTCTTCGCCCAATGATAAAGTAGTTGTTGGTAAACATGTTAAAGTTGTTGTCGTAGACTGTGAACTTTAGCTCGCTTACCATTTTGCTTGTGAGATCAATAGATAGGTTCATGATGCCTTCTTTGATTTCTTTCAGTTCGGTTTCGTCAAGTTCACCGATGAGTAGACTGTCTAGAGGTAAAAAGTTCATATTTAACCTTAAAACGCTAGTTCGCCAATGCTAGCGAGTGTTTCGTAAGCCTCTGTATCGCTTAAACCGTATTGTGTGGTGGCTGTTACGGAAACATCTATTAAAAATGCCTCCATCTCCGCCGCATCTTGACCGTATTTTACAGCAAGATCAGCATAATTTAACGGGTCAGCAGGAGGAGGTGATCCAACCCCCACCGCTTTAGGAGGTCTTTCAATCAACGGCAACTCCTCCGTCAACGGCCTATACTCCACCCGCTCAGTCAACTGAATACTAGCCTCAATACGTAAAGGCTCACCATCTTTATTACGATACTTAACCGTATACGAAAATTGTGTCAAGAACGACAAAAACGGCAAAGCCTGCGTACCGTAAATAAACTCACATGGAAAACCAGAACTAGCAATTTGCTCTAACGTGTCAACAACACCCTGTACCGAATCGCCGTCTTCGTTCAGAGGTCCAACCGACATGCCGCCGCTTGGGCGGTGAGCAATGACCGCATTAAACGTGACAGTACGCAACTGTGGAGTTGAATAGACGTTTAACGGTTTAAGGTAGGGTCGCTGAATTTGCTGGTAAGTTCCGCCATAGTTTTGGTGCTGTAAGTTTTGTGGACCAAACGGAAACACTACTTCCAAGAACTCTGGCAGCGGTTCCTCTGCAGGAGCTTCTTCAGCGTCAAGCGTTTCGAACGGAGCCGAAAGACGGTCTCGTGGTGCTGATACCGCACGGGCCAGTAGCGGCTCCGGGTCCGGCGGTGTACCGCTCGGCCCCCTTGAGGTACTTGCACGCAAAATCGCACGCTTAACATCAACCGTAGTCCACTCAGGAAACGCAATCGGGTTTCCCGATAAAGCTATAATTGTACTTGCTGCCATAATCTTTACCCTTTACTTTACTCAGTTGAAACTGGTGCGACGTTTATAGTGAAAGAGTACTCTGAACCATTCTGAGAAACTCGTGTTGCAGGTTCACCATTCAATGAAACCATCGGAGCAACCCCCTCAATTGCAGTCTCAATCGCCTGCAGCGCTGCAAGGCTCGCATCATTATCGTTGCCCACCTCTGAAAGGTACTGCTGCATAATCGCAGGCAAACTACCTTCCTCAGCTGCGCTCCGCAAAATCTGCTCATAATCAAGACCGCCCCGCTGCATCATAGCGATATCAGCGTCCTCCATACCAGAGAACATATCATACGAATTCATCAAAATCTCACGGAACCTAGAATCCTGAACCAAAGAAGCAGCGTTCTCATCAAGATACGCCTGCTGCTGACCATAAGTTCCCGTACCAAACACGCCCGCACGAGCAATCTCTCTCGTCCTATCAGTCTCCTCAAGGTAAGCCGTCACGTTATCAACATTACCCGTTTCAATCGCAGCCATTATGTTCTCAACCGGAACACCAAACGTCGTGGCCATCTCTAGGGCAGTACTAGCCAACAACTCATCAAGGTTAAACATGGAGGCAAACTCTTCACTCAAACCGCCAGTTTCTACCTGACGCTTCAACTCCATAATCGCAGACAAACCAGAAACAGCAGCGTTACCACCAAACGCAACCTCCGTAGAAGTATAGTCACTGATAAACTGCTGCAAATCAGCAGTGTTATACTGGCCTAGTTTATCTGCATCAGCCAACGCATTTAACGCAGCGTTTGCACTAGCTTTCGCTTCCATACCATAAGCAGTAGTCGTGGTAAGGTCAGGCAAGAAACCTTGAGCCAAATCAATCATAGGAGCGTTATACAACTCAAAGAGAGTTTCAACACCCGCCAAGTTTGCTGTATCCAACGCAATACCAAACTCTGAAACAAACCGTTCAATTTCGCCACGAGAAACCTCTAACGTTTCAGACAAGTCACCAACAGCAATATTGATCTTGCGGAGTCTTTCTTCTTCCTCACGTTGGCGACGAGCAGTTTCAGATTCAATCGTCTTTGTTAACGAATCCATTACGCCACCAAGTTCATTCTGAATAAAGTCATCTAAATGCATTTGCGTAAAGTCCATATTAGCGAACTCTGTGCCCGCTAACAGCCCAGAACTTTGAGCTTGCATAAGGAACGTTCTCATAGCGTTCGTGTCGCCTTCAGTGAAACCTTCTGCGGTCATGCCTGCCATCATGGCTGCTTCAGCGCTTTGTAACAACGATTGTGCTTCCATGAACTGTGCGTCGGTTCCGCCGTTAGCCGCAATCGATGACAGGTTTGTTGACATGCCTGCTGCGAAATCTTCGTTTCGTTGTCTTTGCCTATCACCTTTTGTGCCGCCCAAGAAGCCCATCGATTGAAGCACATGCGTGCCGCCAAACGCAATAGTGCCAGCAATAGCACCCGCACCCGCACCTATTAATGCGCCTACACCGGGAATCGGAATCAGCATTTGCCCTAAACCGGCACCCATAACCGTGGACCCTGCAATGCCTGTAAGTGTGTTTCCCATAGACGAACCTTGACTCAGGGCTTGCTTACCGGCACCATAAGTAGTCACACCGCCGCCTATCACTGCAGCCAAAGCCGGATTTGCGCCAAACAAAGCCGCAGTGGCAGCCATACCAGCAGCAGAAAAACCAGCACCAATAGGATCATTCTCCATGTAATTAGAAATACCCCTCAGACCATCCATGCTAAGACCACGATCAAGGCCGAAGGCGTTAGAGCTTCGTCCTCCGCCCCCTTCTGCCACACCCGCCTGATATGCGTCATAAAAGTTTTTAGCACCTAAAGCGCCAGCGAGTGGAGTTAACAATTTTGAAGCAAACGCAGCTTTGCTTGTACCCGCAGAAAACATGCCATTAGGATTTGTGCGCATATTTAGATAACGGTTAGCGACAGGCCCAGTTCTGTTATACATAGTGTCATCTAAGGCACTAACTCCACGAGAGAAAAAGCTAGGACCACGATTGGCACGACGGGCTGCAGCGGCAGGATTTTTTCTAGCATTCAGGGCAGACTTGCCCTTACCAAACGCATACAAGCCGCCAAGACCCAACACCATATCCCCACCCGGAATAGCGAGAAGAGCAGAAGCCAACAAATCAACAGCCTTAATCAACAACATGATAAGAGGCTCAAGAGCAGACAACACCTTCAACAATCCCTTGAACGCATCAGGTAACTTATCAAAAATAGGTTCCATCGCCTCAAAAATACGCACCAACATAGGCCCAAGCGTTTCAGTAATATCACGAATAATCTCAGGGAACCGCTCAAACAGCGGCGTCATAGCACCAAACACTTCAAACAAGTTAGGCAACACACTCGTAGCCACCACATTCAACGTATCAACCAGCCTCGGAAGAGCATTAAAGAAACCACTATTTCCTTGCGCAAAGCCCTGCTTAAATGCATTTATCACATTACCTAAGGCATCACCAAAGGCAATAAACGCCTCTCTGTTCTCTTCAAGCAAATTTGAGAAAGACCGAAACAGCCCACCCTCAGAACTACTAAACATTGCCCTAAGCATGTCCATAACAACATCAGCAGCACCCTCATAACTACGAAGCCAATCACCAAAACCAGTAAAGAAATCACCAACAGACCTAAAGAAGTTAATAAACTTATCAGCAGCACCCGCAATATCGCTAACATTCTGCACAATGTTAGAACGAATAAACTCACTTACCGCATCCGTAAAACCAACCAACGCAGGAGCCATCGAATCCGGGCCAAACTCCCGCATAATCTGAGCAATACCCAACACATCGTTTTTAATAATCTGACTAATCTGCAAAAACGAATCACGGAACGGCTTCAGTAACGGCTCACCAATGTTTGCAAAAATACTTTTAAACGACTCGGCTTCAGCCTTCAACGTACCAATAAACGTCCCCGCAAAAGCATCACCCAAACCCTGGAACGCATCAGCCGTGGCACCACCTCTAGAAACAGTACCAATAATACTACTTAAAGACGCACCCTCAGCAATAGACTCAGCACGAAAACCCCTAGCACCCTGCAACGCCGTAATAAGGCCAGCCGTATCGCCAGACTTCTGTGCAGACGCAAAAGCCGCAGCCAACGACTGCACCGCCTTAGCATCACCGCCAGACAAGTTAAACAACTGGTTAGCCAAAACATTACCACGGCGAATGCCCGCCTGCGCAAACGAACCAGCAACAGCCCCAGTAGACTCACCCAACAACGAACGAGTCTGCGAAGTAAAACTACGACTTAACTGACGGGCACCACGAGCACCTTGCTGACCACCACCAAAGAACGGCGTAAGCTGCACTTCCTGAAATTCTCTAATAGCCGCAGCCGCCACCGCCAAACCAGTAGCAACACCAGCAGCCGCCGCTGACAAACCTTTAAGGGCTATCTGGTAACCTTTAACAGCAACCCTACCACTAACTAACAAGCCTTTAACAGCTAACAACGCAGCCGAAAAAATAGCAATTTCAGCAGCAATCGCAATAAACGACAACTTAGAAAAAGTCATCAAAAATTTCTTTAAGACTCCGGTAACCTTCATAAGGCCGTTCTTAAACCCGTCCATTACCTTACGGAACCGGTCAAACTTGCGTGTATTTGAATCAGCTGTTTTATTTAGACGACGGTTTGTGCGATCAAAATCTCGGTTAGCGTTAGCAGCGCCACGAGTCGCACGACCCAAAGCGTTCTGACGATCCTCTAACGCCTTCAACCTACGCTCAATAGCAGCAAGATCGCCGCTAATATCAGCATCGATCTCAACCTCAATTACAACACGTTCTCTAGCTTCAGCCATAACTGCCCCTAAAAAGAAGAACCGGGAATTCCTATAGATATTCTACAGAAATCCCCGGTGCTTAGTAGCCACCTTGCATGGCCTTTCTTTGTCTTTCTCTTTCCGCCTGATCCCTAGCCAATGCCTGCGCACAAGCCATACGAATCAACCACTCATCATTCGTGGAATCTAATAACTGGATAGGGTCAACGTGGAACGTTTCACCTAGACGGGCCGCTGATTTGATTCGGACATCTTCCGAAAGGCTATCAACTAGCCCTTCGTAGGGTCCTCCATGTCCACGTCGTCACCATAACCAGCATGGTCAAGAATCTTAAGAGCGGTGCTCTCAAGGTGTGGATCAACAGCAAAGAACGCCCTGATAGCATCAGGCAAAGGACGATCAGTGTCCGTCATCTCCATAACGACCGGCGATGCAAACGTAATCGCATTCCCGTCATCATCCAGAACAAGCTCGTTGTTGAAGAAAATGCCAGTCACAGTCTGCCCAACCACATAACAAGAGAACTTAATTGAGTCAAGTTCTTCAGTCTTGCGGTTAGTAGAGTTGCGACGCCAAGCCTTCAACTGGTCGTTTGTAATGTTAGGAGAGTAACGGACAGTAACGCCCTTACGCTCAGGAATAGGAATCTCAATCTCAGGACGGGTAACTTCTTTAGCAATCTCCGTCTTCAACTGATCCAGCAAAGTAACCTTGCTGGCCTTTTTCTGTGCGGCAGCAGGTGCGGAACCTGCAACCTCAATAATTTCATTTTCTGTGCTCATGTTTATATACTATTCCTTTCCTAGAATCAAGTCAACTAGCAAGACACATTAGTCAGCAAGCGCTGCCCAAGTCTTGGGACCAACAACACCGTCCGCAGCAAGACCCTCATCACGCTGGAACTGCTTCACAGCCTTCAACGTCTTAGCACCGAAGTCGCCGTCAACGCCAGAATTCTTACGAGGACGAGAAGTCAGCTTGTAACCGTTCTTATCCAGAAGCTTCTGAAGGAACTCAACAACCGGCCCCTTATCGCCACGACGCACAACAGTCTTAAAACACGCCGCAATAAACTCAAGCGCCTGAGCCTGCTCAGACTTAACCGACGCAGCCTTCGGAACCTTGATATCGCCCTTAACAGGGAACCAATCCATCTTCGAACCGCTCACACGACACGGCTGATGATGCCACCACTCCGAAGCCACGGTCTTACGAATACCATACTCTTCAGCAATCTTATTCACCTGCGTGGTAGAGATAGAACCCCGCTTGATGATACGGAAGTCAACCGCATAACCGTAACCATCAAACTTCGGCTGGCTCATATGATACGAACCCTGAAACCCGGCGCTGTTTACACGGTCCGGGTTAGCTGCCAGATTGAAACCGGGCTTACGGCTCTTATAGCCATCATACAGGTACTTCTGCTGCTGGTAGGTGCGAACACCAGACACAACAGCAACCTTGCCCGCAATACGTGGATCAGCAAAGAACGCTTCCAGACGGGCCTTAAACTTAGGGTGCAGGTCTTTAACATTGACCCGACTACTAACTGTTGGAATACTCATGATTAACCTCATGTAGACAATACATATCAACAATAGCATATAAAAATCTACACTCCCACGCAAGCAATGTAAAAAAGAAAAGGCGCTACCGAAGCAGCGCCCAATCTTTATTCAATTATGTTTATGCGAGGATCAGATAGCGCTTACCCGGCTCACTGAGAACGTGAGCGAGAAAGAAGCAGGAGCACCTGAAGAAGCATCACCATCAGGCTCAGTAAGCCCAACAAGCAAGCACTTCGGATACACACGCTCAGACCCAGGCTCAGCCAGATCACAATTAAGCGTGTAAATCTTGACATCATAATAGGTTGAACCGACCAACTGACGAAGGTTGTTCAATCTATCAGCATCGTCATCAGGATTATAGAACCTGCTGAGAGTGATGTCACCAATTTCTGAAGGAGCACAAAGAACCTCAGGGAACGTCGATCCCCCGTCATACACCTTCTCTACTGCAGCGCTGATTTCGCCGCCGCTGACTGTAGCAAAGTACGTGGCGAAAGACGGACCCGGAATATGGCCGGGAACATCTCTAACCGCTGAAATCTCTGCGACAATCTGCCTCTGAGTTGCTTTAGCCATTTATATCTCCTTAGATTACGGGAGCCGAAAGATTGCTCTTAGTGATTACTATATCAATTAAATCCGCAACCCCGGAAACCCGGACCCCAACCTGGGCCTTAACAAGACCGTTGGCAAGTTGCGTCGCTGGATTAAGAGTGCTGTCAACCACGACATTGAAGCCGGGGTCAATCATCACGCCATCATCATCAAACGCTTCGTAAAGGCCACCAGCAGCACGGATCGGCTCCAAGAAAGCCTTGATTGAGCCACGGATACGACCGAACAAGTTGCCTCGGGCGTCTACCGTCTCAAACACGTACTCTTCCATACGGGCCTCAACACCAGTCACAATGTAGTTCATGGTGTCACGCATCGTAATGTAGCGCCAGTTAGCCTCATCGTTTGATACTGAGCGGGCACCGTAAACACGGATTCCGTTACCAATTTTGCGAATCACGTTAACTCGGGCCGCATCCATTGTTTCGCCGGTCGCAGCAGTAACATCCTTTGACAGGGCACTAACAGTTCGAGCCTGAGAAATCTGTCCAGCACCTGCACGCCACGGGCCACCGCTCTGCTGAATTGCTCTAGCACGAGCACCTGCAGCAAACGCCTCAGGTGAAATCGTGACCGTTGCGCCAGCAACCGATGACTGACCTGAAGCCAGCTCCGCAGCGTTCGGTGACGGAACCTTGATGTGTGGCCAGTAGAACGCCATGTAGCTTGCTTTATCATCAGCGTAGTAGTCTGCTGCTGAGCTTCGTGCTGAAGCGGCAGCAACGTCATCAAACCCCAAGAGCGCTACACGATTATGCTCAGCCGCATGATCCCGAAGCGCATCCCAAACATCAGAACCATAACGGCCCGGAGCACAAATAGCGCCCGTGCCAAGGTTGGGTGTAATGTTAGTAGTCGCTACAGCAATTGCTGTCACATAGTCTGAATCCGCAACCGCAAGACCATCACTACCACCAGAAAGAGCAGTAGCCGCAGAAGTAGCTGGGTTAGAAGACGACGTATCATCGTCAGTAAGTTCAACAAGATGCGAAACTGCTGAACTGTTCACCACGTTGATTGCGTCTGTAACTGACGTAAGGTCACGAGTTGAAAGGAGGAGAGCATCATCTAGATACACCTTAACCTTGAAACCCGAAACGTCAGCAGCAGCAATCTCAATATCTAGATTGTCTGACCAATCACCAGCATTCTTTGCGGTAGCAACCATAGTAGCCGAACCGGAAGAATCGGTAAGAGTGATAGAACCAGCCGCACTAGGCGTGTCTGTACTATTGGTTAGGACACGCTGCACATAGCACCGAGAACCGCCCTCATCAAAGAAAGTCTTGACATGGCTGTAAAGTGATCCTGATTCATAATTTCCGTAGTAGGTCGTATAGTCGTTAAAAGATCGAAGAAGCGTGGGTTCATCTGTAGGACCCCGCTCAGTCTCACCGACCATAAATACTTGACCTGCCACGACATCTGTAGTACCCACAGGACCAGTGCGTACTGCAGTGGTGACGTTAACTCCCGGCATCTTTAGCCTCCAATTTCGTTGTCGTTCAATACCGTATTGACTTGCCCTGAGGGCTAGACTTAGCGTCTGCTCTGTCAAGTATTATATTACCACGCAGCGTCTAGTGGTCAATGTAACTAATCTCTAAGAATAACGTAACCATTCTAAAGCGGCTGCAGCATCTTCTTCAGAAATTTCAGGCCGGTCTTCAGCAGGAGTGTTTACGATGTACTGTGCATATTCCCAACGCTCATCGTCATCTTCCAGACTGTCAAAATCAAAACTGCCGTCATCTGTCATGGGGGAATTATTAGGATTCATAAATCTAGTCTATCAGGTCAATCCAGGCCCCGTCAACAGGCAACTTACTCAAAGCATCACCCCAAATATCCAGGCCCTCATCAGCGCTCATAGTGCCTCCGCCATAGTGAACCCAAACTAATGCTTGCATTTCGTGTAATGTCATATCTCCAAAAATTTCTGGGTGAGCCGCTTTAAGCGAAGCTAATGCCCCTCTTGAAATTTTTGTGCTATCACGGAACATTAAGTCGCCAGAACCAAGCCCATTTGGTTTTGAAGATAAACCACTCTGGAACAAATCCTGTGCTGTAGCCGTGTAAGCCTTCCACGTTCTTACGCCTGTTTCTTCATCAATTTCCCAATGCCCAAACTTTGCCTCAGTTTTTAGTGTTAGTTCTCGCATGGTACCCGAACCAAGCTTATTTTTATTCGTAAGCGGATTCAATACCGCATTACCGGCCATTACCCTGTAATGCCAAGTATCATTGGTCGAACTATAATCAAGATCAGGGCGCAAAAGATTGGAATAAAAACTAGAATACTTTGGCCCAGAAATAGCATCACGTACTGTCACATCGCCACGCAAAACAGCAACAGCTTGCTTAACCTGCAGTGTACCCTTAGACGTAAACAACGGATACGGAGACTCAACACCCGTATAACCTTTAGGGGTTTTCGTACCAGTATCAGAATCTCGCTTCCAATCCTTAAACGAAGTGTAGCCTCGCATGCTATTAGCGGCATACAAAACTTCAACTAACTGTGCAGAGTCTAACTCAGACGGACGAATAGACTGACCCGGCTTTAAATCTTGGTGAAAACCCAAACTGCTTGTCTTCTTAGTTGCTTTACCCTTACGCCAAGCCAGAAACTCTGCCATAGCTGGAGTAATCTCAATAGGTTCATCAGCTTTCAAAATGTTGATAAGTCGTTCAGTACTCTCATAATTGCCGTTAGCAGGACCATCCCATAGACGACCCGCAGACATTACCGTGGCCGCCGCTACTACACGTTCCAAATCCACATCTTGTGCATCAGCCAAAGCACGAAGCCGATCACCTTGCTCTGAATACCACCGTGACTTTTCTAAACCCTCTTTAACTTTTTCAGGATCAAACTCACCAGTAACAGGGTCATAACCCATTGCTATCATGGCGGAATGAGCCAAGTTCAAAGTAAGTTCATCTCGGCTAATACCCAACTCTTCAAAACGGGCATCAAGTTTCTTTTCTAACTCTTCACTAAACTCAACAAAAGACCCATCAGCATTCATACCCTCAATTGACAACGTGCCATTAGGGTGAACAACCTTGTCATCCGTCGATCTAACACCATCCTTATCCAAAGAAGAAAACATCACACCTTTGTCCTGGGGACGCATCTCCTTAGCCTTCGGAACATTAGCTCTCGGACTTTCAGGATCAGACTTACGGCGAGGACGAACAGTCCACTGCTTAATCGGAGTAGCGTCAGCAAACGCACCCGGCTGAACATACTCATCAACAGAAACAATCTCAAAATCGCCAGCAACCAGCCACTCATCATCAGACTCTACAGGCGAAATAGTTCTCGCAGGAAACGCATTAGCGCCCTCAACCTTAATCATAACAGATGACGGCCCACCGCCAGTAACCGACAAGCCAGCATACTCGCCAGCAGCTCTCTCATTTGAAGACGTGGCACCTAAAGGCATAGAGATAACCCCCGCAGCTTCCATACGCTGCTGCGTCTCAGCATCAATCATCATGCCACGCCACAGCGTTTCTTGAGGCGGCGAATCATCAATTAATTCAATTAAGCCACTATACTGCCCCTCACTGATGCCGTCACGGATACTTTCGGTCGCCCCGTAGTCGCCACGCACCCAAGCGTCTAACACGTCACCAGTTTCTGCACCATACACTTGTCTAATAGATTCCAACCGACGCTCTAAACCTTCAGTCACTATTTCAATGTAACTAGACTCATAGTCATAAACGTCAATCTCGCCGTTTTCGTAAGCGTCGATGAGAGCAATACCACGTTCTTCTAGATCGGGGAAATCAGCCCATGCTTCATCACCTGACCTCCACGACGGAATGATATCGTCATGCAACTCTTTAGCTGCAGGACTCAAGTCACGGTCATCAATTGGTTTTGCCGTAGGCATCGGATCATAACCAAACTCGTAAATATAGTTACCGTCCGTATGTAAGTCACCGGCACGCACACGCATCTCAATGATACGATACTCGCCACGCATCGGACCCTCACCATGTTCAACAGCATACAACCTAGAAGGGGTAACCCAATCACCAGCGTTAATAGTATCCACACCATCCACAGGTACAGCACGATACATAATCACTTCAGCGTCAGGGTTACCACGAACACGACTAATAACTTCAGCCATCTCACGATCTTTAGCAGCATCCGCCCGCACACCAGACCCATACAGCCTCATAGCGTCCGCAGAATAAACATCCGGTGGATAAATCTGATCCAAAGCATGCAACGGTGCACCTTCTCCCCTTCCAGGCGGACGATGCTCAATCCTATAATCACCAGTAGCAGGAACTTCATCAACAGTCCCCAGCGTTTGCCCAACAGTCCCCAACGACTGACCAATAGTCTCCTGACGTTCACCCAACGCAAGATTTTCGCTCCGCCACGACTGTCGATACTCAACAGGATTATCGTTAGCATCAACCAGGCGCAATCCGTCCAACTGAGAAACATTAGACCCGTTTAAGAGACTAGAAATTTCCTCGCCCGCAGCATTCAAATACCGGGTGCCAATAGGCCGCTCAAACGGCGTACCTTCTTGAACAATACCGTCATTATCAGCATCTTTAGGGTTAGGATTATACGGCTCTTGACGCAACCCGCCCCATCTACCACTACCAATAGCCATAGTATTATCCTATCACGCAGTCGGTGTTTTAGCAAGGCTACTAGCCGAATACGCTCCCACTCCAGCCTGATTAACAGAAGCAACCCTAAACTGATACGACGTGCCATTAGTCAAACCCGTAACAGTATAAGCCGTATCCAAAGAATCAGTATCGCTCACAACAGTCGTCCACGTAGAACCAGAATCTGAAGACTGCTGAATGTTATATCCAGTAATATCGTACACGCCGCCGTTCCATGTTGAATCTGTCCAAGACAAAGTAACTTCAGTATCTCCAGCAACCGCAATAAGATTCGTGGGAGCATTAGCGGTGATCGCCATCTTCTCTACAGTTACCTGCGTAGACTGCATCACACCAAGAGGATCATGATCTACACGTTCTTCCAAAGACAGATCATAACCTACAAAAGCGCCAGCTAGCAAACGCTCACCCTTGATCAAAGTCAAATCAGAAAACTCTTCACGAATTGAAGACTCATCAATCTTCGGATAGCACGGAACAGACGAGTCATACGCAGACAACGAAGGTCCGTCCATAAGCGCTTCACGAACAACAGCAACAAGATTATCTCGCTGATCAGTCACAATCTGACCACCGCTATCACGCACCCAAACATAAGTACGCATTTGATACGTCACCCTAAAAATAGGATCAGCATCAACAGCATAATCAGTCCGCTCAATATTGCCGGTACTAATAGCCAACGTAATTAACGTCGGCCAAGCATCCAAAGCAAACGGCTCATACGACAAATACTTACGTGGCTCAGGAAGCTGAGAAGAACTCAATCCCCAATGATTCCGATACGTAAGCAGCCTACCCGGAATGTCATTAACGAGATAATTCGACACATATGATTTTGCTAATCTAGGTCCTGACATCATTTTAGATCGTCACCTTTGCCGCAGCAGCCGCCGCATCAATACCCTTTTGCCCGTCCATAATATATCGGCCAACTATAAATGCGGTTCTGTCAGAAAACGTTCTCGGAACAAAAAGTGGTCTGCGTTCAGGCATCTTGCGAGTTCCCGTAAAGTGGTAGTCAGCGTAAGGAATTGACGTACCAAACTGTGCTTTTGAAGCACCAATATCACGAACAACGCCACGCCCTGAATTGATCGCAGTTAAAGACCGGCGCAATGAGCCATCAGCAACAAGAATACCGTTTGCCCCGTAGTTCTCTAACTTCCACGAGGCATACTCTTCGTTAAGGCGCTCCCACCGCCCACCAGCAGCCGCACCCTCTGTCGCAAACAACTGCTCGTGGGCATTCGCAAGCTCACGCATAGCCCAACGAAACACAGGCTTAAAGTTATTTGACCTGCGCACCATCGTAGCAAATCGACGCTTTAGAGGTCCAGTTCGGACTTTTTTGACACGTACTTGAGCAGCCATGTTAGGCCACCCTAACTCTACGGTACTTTTTAATGCTCATAAGCTCACGCTCAGAAAACCCAGTCTCCAAAGGTGCAACATTTCTTGTCGTCAAATCCTTCAAACCAACCACATCGTCATGCATGTTCTGCATCTCACGGGCAGCCGCTCTCAACAACAGCAACTTAAAAACTTTGATGTTGGCACCATCTAGGCCAGCCGTGTATGTTATCGTAACACGGTCATTAGCAAAAGCATTAAACAACTCAATGCCATAATCACGAGTTATGTAATCTCTCTCAGCCACCTGATCAGTCGCTGTAGCAGAAGCAGAAGCAGGAGTAATCGAAACAGAAGAAACCGAAATAACCGGACTATTATCCAAATACAACGTATACATCGGAGTATAGATAATACCCGGAGACGTAAGCGTCGTGGAAGGATCAGTAGTGTAGTTGTAATAGTACTGCTGATTCACTACTCCACGCCCTACATCAGGGATTCGATAGGTTTCAGTAAAGGACTGCTGCTCAATAGGTCTGCGCAGGTATGCTTCTAACTCTGCTTGTAGGCCGTCAATGACAATCTCAGCAGCGTCTTCTTGCACATTACTGAGCGTAATGTCCATATATGTTGTAATATCAGAAACTGTAATAAGAGCCATTCACGACCTGCCAAGAATAATACAAAGCTAAATAGCTAAGTGACGACTAAAAATCCGCTTAACCGGCCTGCGGTCTATTATTGGGATTAGGGGGCAACAGACCATCACGTCGGCCTGCATCAATAGCGTCTAGAACTCGCTCAATAAGCCCTCTAGGTCTAGGCGTTTCAGTGTCTGGCTTATCAGTTGTCGGGGGCATATGCTTTCTCCTCCATCGGAACGTACATTACTACTATAATACCGTACCTAAGCCCTACCCCACGATTACTTCTGCCAGTCCTCCCCCATAGGGTAAAAGAAACTGCCGTCGTCTAACATCATACCAATCACAGAATAACCAACAAGGTCTAAATACGTATCGTGCAACGATTCGTTCTCAACAGTCAGGCCATTCCCAATCAAGTTCTCTAACCGGGCAACCTTGTCATGCATGCGCAGCAAAACCCCCGACGAGCCAAACCTTGCAATGTTATTCGGACCATAGTCATTCTGTTTCGAGCACAAAGTCCGCCACATATCCTCCGGCTCATCCGCCAGACCACTATCAGCCAAAAGGGCATACTTTGCCGTGATAACCCACTCATGCTTTTCAGGGCTTTCGTTTGTACCAAAGTAAGTATCAATAAGCTCATCTAAATGGCTGCGCAAGTTTACAAGGATATGCTCTAATGAATCTTCACCTTGGAAAACCGTGGCTGCATGAAAAAGCCATACATCTTTAAGTCGCTCTTTGGCCGCAGCATCCCAGGTGGCTACGTCAGAAACTACAGACATTAGCCTTCTCCCTTAGTAATGTTGTTTGCAACCTGCGTCTTAAAACCAAACCAGATAAACCAGATAGCAAAAATAGCTGCTCCGTGACGATAGCCGATACCGGGACGCAAAACGTCTAGGTTGGGCCACGCACTGTTTACGACCATATTTAGCAGCATGATAGCCATACCGCCAAAAGCACTAATCGCTGCTACTGAAATTAAAGCAGAGATCAAGATACCCAGGGTAACCTTAGGTTTTGGCTGACTGTTTTCAGTCATCTGATTTAGTACTCGTTCCCATTCTTCTGAATTACGCATTTGTGTTCTCCTTAATTATTTGATGAATTCTTTGGCGTGATAAACCATACTCTCGGGCTAACGTAGACAACGGCACACCGCCCGACATGTGCTTGGATATAATTTCGTTATTTCTTACTAATACAACATCTCTAGATTTTGGTCCCGGTCGCACCGGCCCCCACTCCCATGAAGGAATAGATTCTAGCAGAGCAACTCGTTGGGCTGGCAATGCGTTTTGTCGATACCGTGTCCGCATGTAACTTACCCAGTTCCCTAAATTCAGTTCTTCCCCGGAGTCTAAAAACTCAACGTGGCCGCTCGGAACTAGTGCGTCTCCAAAACGATCATTGTATTGAAGTAAGGCTTCATAGTGCCTTCGCCATCTCATATCATGATTCATAGAACTATATTAGTGAATAGCGTCTACCATGTCAAGGGGAAACTTTGAAATGCTCAATTTCTTTTGCTAAACGACGAATACCTTTAACAGTAGCTACGGTTCCAACATGCTCAGACCAAGACACAATATCGCTACCAAACTCAAACTCTAACGCATCCCAACAATAAATAAACCTGCGGCGATTAACCGCAGGCACAATCTCCAACAAATGAGCAAAGTCATCTACATGCGGATATGCAGTCGCACCACACAGCATGGCTATCGCATAAGACAAAGAAACGGCCCCCTCAGCATCGACAGGAACCGTTTGAGAAACTCCAGCAACTTCCACCATATCAGCAAGATACATTAAGTCCACGTGTAGCTTATGCTCGTGCAGTTCTTGAAGCGAAGTCATAACAATATTCTAAAACAAGAACGGGGTCCGGTGCAATGACCGAACCCCGCTCAGATACTTGATCGCATATCGGTTACCGGCGTCTTAACCGATATCCACAATCAACCTCCTTGGGGTTAGTCATTCTTGCCGGTACAAGAAATAATCTATATCCCCAAGTTGCACAACAGTGCAAGTTTACTGACTATAATAAAAAATCAGCCAACAAACGTGTCGCCGGGAGTCCAAGAACACCCAGTAAGACCGCCCGCACGAATAGCGTTTAGAGTACGAATAGTCTCATCTACGTTACGGCCAGTGTCCACATCGTTTACAGTAATTGACCTGATGACATTCATAGGGTCAACAATAAACGTGGCACGCAAAGCGACGCCTTCTGAGTCATCAACCACACCCAAGTACTCAGCCAAATACAGACCTGTATCAGCCACAAGAGTATGCCTGATGTCTCTAATCAGGTCGTTGGACTTCTTCCAATTCAACTTGCAGAACTCATTGTCGCCACTGAAACCAACAACAACCGCATCCTCATCAAGAACACGATCCATTTCCTTAATCTCAGTAGGACAGATAAACGTAAAGTCCTTAGGGTAAAAATAGAATACCTTCCAACGACCATCAAAGTCGTCTAGGCTTACATTAGTAAATTCGTTTGACGCCGTAACACCGACTGCGCCAAAGGGGGGAAACTGTTCATTCAATCCAATCATGAACATATTATACCCGCCCCTTTGGCGGAAGTCAAATTATCGGATAGGGCAAGCTCCAGTGGCGCACTCCGCATCGAACTCGTCGTCCGACATGATAGTTGAACCAGTAAGCTTCTCTCCAAGAGGCGAAGTGGTCTTAAGCACGGTTTCATACTCGTCCTTCGTCAACTCCCCCATAGGGGCCTGATCAAACCCGTGCTCGCTATGCAGCAAGAACGAAACAGACTTCATCTCGCTCCAATGCTCCGCAAGGTACTCACGGATACCGTCAAGCTCTTCGCTCTTGTAGTAGACAGTCACCGAAATAGCGTTGTCTGCCCAAACCTTCTGCAAACGGCGAACAAGGTCCATCTGCTCAATAGCAGTCATATCCTCAGCCAACACAGTGCCCTCAGGGAACGCACAAGGGAACTCTACAACCACCGTCCGATGATCTTCTGAACCATCAAAGTTACGCAGAGGCTCTACATAGAACCCCTTTGACCTGCAGTAGTTTACAAGCACATCCGTAGCAGACATACGCATACGCTTAACGAAGTACTGGCTAAAGCCGGGGTGAACACCGGGGGTCACACCGGGAAGAAGGCTAAGCGTACCAGAAGGCTTAATCGTGGTAAGACGAACAGACTCAGGCCAGCCACGCTCCTCTGACCACGCAGCATCCAACTCACGCAGTTCAGTGTAAGTCTCATCTAGCCAATCAATCTTGTCAAGAGCCTGAGCAACACCAGTAATACCAAGACCCAAACGCATGTTCTGAGAAGTGATCTTATCAGACGCAGGATCAAGGTACGACAAAGCGGCAGTAGCCTTCTGGACCTTGTACAGCAACTTGGCAACATCCTTAAGCTGCTCAGGTGAATCAATCATGGGAAGGAAAATCTCAGACAGATTGCACGACTCACGGTTAGCCAGAGGGATTTCAGCGCAAGGGTTAACGCCAACAATTGAAGGATCAGGACGCTCTTCGCCCATGCGGCCAAACTGACGTGAAGCTTCTAGGTTAAAGAACCCGTAAGGTTCGCCGTTGCCCTTGTACCCTTCCCAAATCAAATCAGGCATATCCTTCATTTCTTCAGGAGAAACAAAAACAGTATTGTTCGACATGGCCCGCTCAATAGGAATATCGCCAAGGTCCCAACGCTTCGCCATCAGGTAATCTTCATCGTCAAGACGGCCAACCGCAATTTCAGCGCTGCGACGAACGTTACCGGCAACAACAATAGAGCCAATGATGTTCATGCAGTCAAGAACCTCAACGGAAGTAAGCGTGCGGCCAACAGCACCGTCTAGCACCTTGCAAATCTTTTCAACACCAGAGATAAGAATTTCAGGTCCTGAAGCAGTTCCACCAAACGTCTTAATGGGAACTCCAGCGGGACGAATCAAATGAGTTGCATATGTCATCCAGCGAGGGTTGTCATCATCGCCAAGGTAGCATTCAAACACCTTACGGATCAGTTCAGCCCATCCCTCACGAGTATCAGGAACAATGAAATCTGAATCGTTCTCATCCTGATGGGAAACCCACGCACTACGGACGACACCAAGACGCTCAGGCTTATCGCATGAGAATCCTACGCCGCCGCCAAGCATAAGGCGCTCAACAGACCACGAAAAATCTGAAGGCTTCTGAACGTCAACAAACCAGCAGTTCACAAGTGAGTCGCCGCCCAAACGCTGGTTGTTAGGAGTACCTAACTGCCAAAGCATTCGACCAGCAACAGAACCCTTCAAGTTAAACAAGTAATCATACAGACGCTCAGCCTCATCCTGTGTCAACTGGGCACCAATGTTCTGTGCACCGTTAACAACTCGCTGAATAGTCTCATGCCATTCCTCAGTGCGTTCAATAACGTCAGTGTTGCCTTCAAAAATAGGTCGGGCATAAGTACGCTTATACGTTACATACCCCAGACCGTTGAAACCCCAAGGAGGCATCTTGTCTGCGTAGTCGTTAGCGTGGTCGTCTGAAATGAAAAAAGGGTTCACCTTATGTCCTCCTATGGCTGTGAACGTGTGTATAAAAATAATGGTTTTACTATTGTAGCCACCCACAATGAACTACAATCGTCAAGTCATTGTGAGAGTTGCAAAAATCTTGCTAGATCATGCTACCATGAACGTGGCAGCATGTCAAACTGACAAGCTTGCTAGTTCTTTCGCTAACTCCACTCTGTTAGAGAAGAGCAAAAACAACCCAGCTGCCTGGGTATTTAAATGAACTGATGCTTCTCCTTGAGATGACTTCGGCATCTCCAGAGAAAGCAAATTGACAGCACACAACTTTCGGATGTAATCCACAAAGTCAACTTTGCTGTCAACCCCTACATTTAGAGTTTCTATAGCAGAGTACAGTACAGACATTCTACTACATGTGGCACGCTGCGTCAATATAGAACTAATGATTACAGCAGCAAATTCTTCCCAATGCCCAAACAACGACAAAGACGGAAGTACCGCTGACACTTGCATAATTGATCTGCTGCTTTGACTGAGACACACAGCCGCCTCTAACGCATAGTCAGGCTCGTCGTGCATCGCTAAGTACAGAACAGCATTGTCCAGCAACTCAATACCCGCCAGCACCTGCCGGTCATGAACCGAATCAATCAAACAAAACTCGCTTGCCAACGCCAACAAAATATCTGTCTGATCAAACGAATACTTATCATTGTGAGCATTAACAACAGAGTGCATGACCAAAGTCAAATCAATTGTCTCATCCAGAACAGCGCCTTCTTCAGCAACCAAAAACTGAAGCATGTTGATAATACCAGCAGAATAAAACTCATCAATAGACTCAAGCACCACTACTTCATCACGAGTCCACGTAGGTATAGGCAAATCTGAATCTTCTTCAAAGATAGGCATACCCTATTATAGCAAAAGCCCCCCGACCGAAGCCGGGGGGCCTTTGAACTAGTCGCTAAGTTTTAGCAACTCTTAAGTTGATCTCTAGGATCAGCTCGGTTCGGCGTCGAAGGTGACCTTCACAAACGCCTCGGGACGCTTGACAGCGAGGGCAAGACGCTCTTCAGCAAGCACCACGATGGCGTTGCGGACGAAGAAGTCTGAGTGCTGTTCCGAAATACGGATTGAAGCAGCCTCACGGTCGTACAGCTGAGCGCCAGTACCGAACGCACCGACAAGAGCGGTACCCTCAGCGATGGCCGGAGTGTCAATGACGGGGATACGCCAGACACGTGACTCAGCGCCACCAGCAACTGACATGGCAAGAAGGTACGTGCCCTGTGAGTTCTTGGTAAGCTCAATGTCTTCCCAGTCTGACGGGTGGACGATGATGCCGGTCGGCTCGTAGTAGGCAAGGTATGCCAGAGTAGCCGCACGACGGAGAGCATCGGCCTTGGTGTCAGCAACAGGTGAAGTTGCGCCATCAGACCATGCGTAGGTCTGGATGTCAGTGGTGTTGAGAATACCAGTAAGGTCCTCACCAGTGCCAGCACCGGAAAGAATCTGGGCATCCTCGGTCAGACGAAGACCGTAAAGAAGCTCGTTGTCGATGATTGAACGCAGCTGCGGCTCATCGGCAAGAACGTTACGGTGAGCGGCTTCCCAGTGAGCAATCGTCCGCACCGGAGCCTGCTCACCAACGAAGGTCATCGTTGACTGAGGCTTGGCACCGAAGTTGCCTGACGAGTACTCAGGAACAACTGAAGCGTTGTTCGTGAAGCCGGTCTGACGGAAGTACTCAACAACCGCTGAGTTGGTGGTACGTGCCGGGAAAAGGTCACGCACACGGCTACGACGCTGAGCAATCGGGACGATACCGTCACGCTCAATAGCGCCGAAAGCGTCAGGAGTGCCAGTAGGAAGACCTGAGTAAAGGTCCTTCTGCTGAAGCGACTTGGCCATGAACGGAGAGGTCATGTTTACGCCAGCCTTGCCACCCTGAAGTGACTTGAACTCCTCTGAGTTAAGGAACGCATCACCGACTGAACGGTGACGAGAAACCTCTGACTCAACGCCAGCAGCAACCTCAGCAGCAACTGACTTGTACTCGGCCTCTGAAGACCAAGCGGACACGTCACGAAGAGTGCTCATGTCCTCAATAAGACCCTTGATCTCACGAATCTGGGTCATGTTATTCTGGAATGCTGACTTCTTTTCGTCATCAGCGATGAGGGTTGTGCCCTCAAATTGCATCGAATCAGCGATCTGCTTCTGCTCATCCATCTTTTGGGTAAGAGCAGACTTCAGCTCGTTGAGTCGGCTTTCATCAAAACTCATGTTTAGTCTCCTTAAGGTTTGAGTTTAACATGTTTACTTTAATGACAGGCGACCCAACAATCTGGTGACACCAGTCAAGTATTATGCTATCACCTACGTAAAGGGGTTCACGGGAACTTTCCCAAGATTCTCTTGCGGCAAGCAACAGTACTATTCTAATGTATATCGCAAACCTTAATCCAGCGATACTACTTGCGAGTAGACCGTGGATGACCTTTAGGAAGCAAGTCGTTGTCGGTTGTATACTTCGGATTTGATGGTTTTCCGCTAGACGTTAACTTAAGAAACGCATTGACACGGCCCATAGCCCATTGCTGCCGCCCCATCTTCGGGCGATGAGTCTGCGAAAACGCTCCAGCGCCTCTTCGCCACACAGCTTTTAACATGCCGAGCGTAACTTTACGGCTATCTTTATTCCGTTTCGTCATCTTCTCGTTGTGAGTCTTAACCTTTTCTTTCAAAGACTTTTCAACCGCAGCCGAAAGTTTAATCCCCCCACGAGTATTTGCAGCAGTACCCGGCTTGTTTCGACGTGAACCGCTAATACGTTCAGACGGTTTAGCAGGAGTCTTCGGATCATTCGGCCCATACTTTCTAGCAGCCTTCTCACGAACTTTCCAATTATCTGGAATCAACTCAGTCCTACCCAAAGCACGGGCACGTTTCATAATGTGACGCTTAGCGGCCTCTCTATCTTTACCTAAACCGTAAGCTTGGATAGCGTTCCGCAAATCACCAACATCTCTAATCGGATACGACCCGTCAGGAAGCGCCCAACCCCGCTTAGCGTACTCTTCCCGACGCTTCTGCGTATAGAACCGCTTTTCCTCAATAGTGTCAAACGTCGTCTTCTCGCCGCCCTCTACACGACGAACAATAGCCTTCGCCCAAGTATAACCGGCATCGCCACCCCACAAAGCCCAAGCAATGCGCCCATTAGAAGGAAACCCCTTCTCGCCCGGACGGTAACCCCCAGCTTTTGAATCGCTCTGATGACGATCAAAATAAGCCTTAACCCGCTTCACAGTACGATACGGCAAGTTCTTCCCGTTCGCAATATCACGAGCACGAGCAACACCAACCATAGTGCCGCCACGACCAAACTCTTTACGCCACTCCAAACCCTTCTTAGCCTCCGACACCATACCAGCAGTCGGCTTAAAAGAATCCGAAACACCTGCCTTGCCAGAAACAAGCCCGCCACCGGGAAGAGTTTCAATACCACGTGGGCCACGCTCACGCAGATTCTCCCACCTACGCTCATTAGTTACAGTTCTGCGGGCAGGCCGCTGAGCACGAATAACTCTCGCAGACCCATTGCCGCCGTTACCTTGGGCAGCATTACGCTCTTCAGGTGTAGCACAAGGTGCCCACTTGCCTTGAGCAGTTTGATGCGCCCCAAAACAACCTAACTTGACAGCAGCCTGCTCCGCTTCAGCCCGAGAAGAAAACACGCTCTTTCCTTTAGCGGCTTTCAACCGCAGCATTTCTTTACTGCCAGTTTTCTTTCCCTGCCGTTCTTTCCATTCACGAAAAGCAGGATTACCTAGCTTGATAAGCTGCTGCAAATCTTCAGCGGACTCGCAAGGACCCCAAGCGTCATCACCGACTTTGTGAGCACCCGTACAGCCTAAAATGTCGGATAGGTTTTCCGCCATTTCTTTCGTGGGTACTGTCTGTCCTTCTAAAGGGTCCTTAGCCATCAGCCTCAGCCTCCGGCTCAATTGCCTCAAAAGTAACACCTATAGCATCAGGAGAAACAAACTTCGCTAATTTCAAAACTTCTTTAATCGAAGAGTTGTCGTTAGTAATCTCAGCATCTTTCAACAACGTATACAACGCATGAATATCTTCTCTAACTTCTTCGTCTTCTCTGTCCTCTTCATCAATAGCCATAAACCCTGATTCACTACTAGCATACAACACCTGCCACAACTCGTTAAGTTGCTTATAGTTCACTAGTTTCGGCATTCTAGCAGGAGCCGTGGAGATATAAGTTTTTAAGTCTTCTAAAGACATAGCTTCAAGCTCAGCAACATTATCATCATAATCAGCGTTAAACTGCTCAACTTTTTTGCGAGCATCTTCAAACTTAGCTGAATCTACTTCAATAGCATCTGGAAAACGTCGCTTAATTCTTGTGGGCGTATACATGTCAGTATCAGGCTCACGGGTAGCCCGAATACTCATCTCTAGTTCAAGTTCGGCTGCCTCTTCTTCAAAGCCACGCTTAACAAAAAACTCTACAGAGTTAAGACTAGAAACGGTAAGCAGCATCGTAGCGTTTTTCGTTAAAATGTAGTGTTTAATCATGTTGCTGCACCACCTTTAGGCTTATCTCGAATTTCTCTAATACTTGTGTATGAGAACCCTGATCGTGTGAGTTGTCTTACAGTCCTAGCTTGCCCGCCATCAGATTCAATTAAAAAATCTATAAACTCTTTAAACTTCGGGTTATCTACATTTTCCGCAACAAGGCCGTCAGGTGTTTCAGTAACAGTCCCTTCAAGAGTGTTGTCTAAGTCATAAAATCCAAATTTTTTCATGTTGTTAGTCTACCTTAATCTTCTGAAAATAGCAAAACTTCTGTACTCAACAAACGCTAAAGTCCAACGTTACTCTGGCGTTGAGGCATACCTCTGTAATTGCCAAACAAAACTAGGTCCATAAGTTCTTCTCCGGTATAATCTGTTTCCATTAACCAGCCGTACCGTTCTAAGAACATCTCCTGAGATCGCTTCCACCCATCGCTATCAAGGTTACCGTGCGCACCAACAATATCGCCAATTACCTTTTCCATATCTTCCGCACTCTGAGCCGCCCGCAATCTTTCAAGGGCACGATCAAACGATGCCGCAACAGCGGCCCGATCAGATGCTGAAGCAGCTGCAAGTTGACTATAAAGATCGCCACTTAAACGGGGACCTCTGCTATTAGCGGCACGAGCAGCAAATTGTTCTTCAGGGCTAAGTCTTACGAGGTCACCCGTCCGTGGATCACGGTACTCAACCCCAAAGAAGTCATTATCAGTCCCATCTTCTCCGTCACGGCCACCCAAAGTCAGGCCCATGTCAATAGGAACAAGTCTAACATTTCCGTCACGATCCGTGTACTGAAGCCAGTTGCTACCATGCCTATCACTGTTAAACAACAAAGCGTCACCCAGCATCATGTGAGTTGCATCGTCTAGAGTGTTCTCATTAGAGAAATCATACTGTCCCGGGTTCCGTCTACCTATCATAATATCGGTAGCGCCTTCAGGAAGGTAATTCTGCAAAGCCTCACCCATCAAGCCACGAGCGGGGTTAATAGCAGGATCATCCCACGGGTCTCGGTTAGCAGCGTTTGGATTTGCAGGCCCATCTAACCTCATCTGCCCTTGAACAAAGCCCAGACGAATCATCAACGCACGGCCAACTAGTTCGTTACCGTCTTCGTCACGACCATATGAACGCCCATCATTAAACTTAATCATAAATATCTGACCAGTAGCAGTATCTACTATAAGCTGCGCACCATTTATTGCATTACCTCTGTTATTGACACCCCCACCGTCATCCATGCCCATCCCAGGAACCAACATTTCAAACCTTGCATTTGGTTCACGGTCGTCACGTCGCAAGACACGGTTTTGTTCATCACGAATCGCTTGCCCATGTCTATACCCTGAACCGTTCTGACCGTACAAACGATCAACTACTCCCACAAGCCGCTGTAAGTCATTATCAGACAAACGAGTAACATCAAAAGGCAAATCATCCAAAGACTCTTCAACCAACTCTTCAAGCATCTCATTTGAATACTGACCTAAACGGTCTTCTCCAATATCAGACACCGCCAGAACCACAGGATTAAGGAACTCATCAGGAACACCAGAAACATCATTATTACCATCTCTCATCCACTCAGCACCTTGATCAACAGACTCAATACCATTCGCCCCCACAGGAACCGCTGGAAGCGGACGCTGCTCGCCCCTATCAAAGTTCGGGTCTAATTTCTGATTCGGTCTGGCGTCGCTCTGACGAGGAGGAGGAGTAGGTCCTGAAGGTACCGAAGGAATCGAAGGAATCGACGGCTCTGGAGGACGATCATAAGGATCAATCAAATCAGGTGTTACCTGACGTGGATCGCCGTCAGCATCACTCAAAATATCTGTAATATCCCAAGTACCGTCACTGAACGTGGTGCCCCTAAACGGGTTGGGAAGCGTCAAACCTGCTAGCTCAGGGTCATCAGCAAGCAACTGATCAACCATATCTCCATCTAAAGCACCAATATTGTTAGCGGGGTCGTCACCGACGTTTCTACCGATGTAAACTCCACCGCCTCTAAACATCTGGAACGCAACAGAGTTTCTAATACCCTCGCCTTCCAACGCCAACATGAAATCATGCATGTCTGGCAGTTCATTAATTTCTCTAGCATCCATGGAAGCCAGCACCCGTACTGGGTCATCAACGTTCAATAAAGGCTCAACCATAGCCTCAATACGTTCAGCCCTCACATCATCCTGAATAAGAGCCTTTGCGGCACGCTGCTTCAACGTAGGTTCAATACCTGTACGTTTCGCTTCTTTATAGCCATTGTAATCTTTCAAAACCTCAACCATACCCTCGTTAAGGTTCCTAATATGGTTAGGATTATCATCTCTAAACCCAATGCGAGGCCAAACAACCCGGCCATCATCAACAGCACCAACCTTAACTTTGCTAACACCCATATTTCTATAGAACAACAAGTTGTTGTTAAACATCTCTTCAGTGAAACCGCCACCGGCAAACGAAATGTCTTGTCCCTCAAACTGTATAACACGGCTCGTACCTAACAAATTATGCTTAACCTTACCGTCACCTTGCGCATCCCAAGTGATGGTACGAGACATTCTGCCTAGCCGGAACCCTCCATCGTTTTCGGAATAAGTTTCTTCAGCAACAACATTACCATCAGAATCTAATAGTTGGAATTTCATACTAGACTGAACATCAATCTGCAGAATATCTCCACGAGGGCCGTCACGAGAAATGAAAACACCATCGCCACGGCCATCAGTCGTGGGAATAATCTGCTTCGTGTACGTCTTACCATTAATCTCTACAGACCCAACCTGAACCGGCTGATCCGTATCCAACAAGAACGCATCTCTGATTCGTGATTCAACTTGCGCATCAGTCATCGCACTCAGGCCATCACGCCCGCCAATATCCCACGGCTGCGTTTCCCTATCACCATAACGACGCTCAGCAATGTCTTTAATCTTCTGCTCACGCTTCTGCTGACGCTGCCGTCTAGCTTTGAGGAAGTTCCATCTACCCACCTTACGCCATCTATCAGACAACTGCGGCTTGTTATCAACAGCGTCTCCAAGATTCGCCCGAGCCGACGCAACCGCACGACCATCAAGAAGCTCCTCACGTAAAGTAAGAAGACCATTTTCGTCTATGATGTTTGGGTCCATGTTGTCAAGACGTTCTTGAACATACTCTAAATGACGATCAATAGCCTCAACTGACCTTTCATTCAGAGGAAGGTTTCTTTCAAAACTTCTATCTCCTCTGATCCGCATTGCACGGTTCCAAGATCGCATCAGATCATCTTTCTGACTGTCAGAAAGATTCGTGCTGTTTAGAATGCGTTCTCTATACCGCAACATTTCATTAGTTGAAGCTTCTGCCAGCATAAGTTCGTTTCTCAGCATAGCTTTCGCACCGGGTATCTTATCAGCATTCATATTATCTTCAAACATTGCGTCTCTAAGTCTCACCCTTACAGCGGCATCGCCCTGCCGAGGCTGATCCACAAGGTCAGGAGTAACACTACCCAGGTTCCTAAGTCTTCTAGCTTCTACCTCACTCTGAAGTCTATTAATCAAAGCATCTAATTCATCAACATCTCTACCCAGCGTGTCAAGACCCCAAGCTTTGCTGTTTTGTAAGTGCTCTATGTGTGCTTCCAAAGCTTCATCGGAACGATCCTGCAAATCTCTGTCCAACTGGAAACGGTTAATGTTTCCACGCCTAGCACGCTCACGGTCCATAGCGTCACTTAAGTAGTCAAAATACCGTTGAACATCATCTTCAGAAAGGCCATTAGCGTCACGCTGAGCCGCAAAAGCCAATAACGAACCATACTCACGTTCGAAACGCCCAAACTCTTCAGGAGACATATTTTCTAAGTACCCCTGTAATCTCACGCCCGCAGGATCAGCATCTGCTGCATCAATAACAGCATCAAACCGCTCACGGCTAGTCATTCCTTCCGTAAACTCGAAAGGACCCCCTGAAGGAATGCCGCCTCTGTCAGCATCAGCACGACGCTGATCAGCAGCACGCAACCGGTCAGCCTGCTCTGCAGCCGCTCTAGACGGAGGACGGCCCGCATTGCCTGCACGCAAACGGGCTTGCCGGAGTGCACGATCACGAGGACTCATATCATCCAGCATCGCATCATCCATGTTCGCCATGCGTCGTGCCAGATCATCCACATCGCCGTCGTTAATATTTAACAAATCAGCATATCTGGCTTTTAATGCTGCTCTTAAGCTAGGATCAACGACTTCGCCAGCGCCGACTCTAGCGTCAAACATGTCTAACAAGTCTCCAGCAGAATACAAATCAAGATCAGAAAGGAAGCGATCTGGGTCAGCGTCATACCTATTAAGCGCATCATCATAATCAGGATCAACCCGGTTAAATATAATATCAACCTCTGGTTCGTCAACTACCCGATTAGCTGAAGGGGCACCATCAACAAGGAACTCAAAGTCTGGATCAATTCGAGAAAGAGCCGCATCTGGGTTATCACGCAAATTCATAATACCTTCACGGCGATTTAGGGCAAGATATGGCAGATACTCTTTCAAAACATCTAAATCACGAGCCGCACGAGCAGCAGTATCATTTGCATCAAAACTTTCTTCTTCACGAACAAACCGTAGACCATCAACCATTTGGTTCAACTCACGGAACGCTTGAAGTCGTAACGTAAGTAGGCGAGCACCGGCCTGAGGGAAGTCCTCCTCCTCTATCCTCCTACGAACTGCCGCTTCAAGATCAGCAACATTCCAACCATCCTGAAGAGGACCAACCTCATTGAGAATCAATTGCAGAACTTCTTGATGCTCACGAACAGCCGCACCCGCCACGTTATCAATCTGCTCAGGAGTCAGATTATCAAGCTCAGGCATGTTTACAGGGTCTCTCCGGCCCTGAGTATTAAAGCCTGGGTCATTTCTGTATTCCGGCAGACGCTGCGGCCTGTTAGACGCAGACCCAGGAACATTCACACCTAAACGATTCGGGTCTCTTGTACCATCCTCAAGAGCATTATACTCGGCTCTGATCGCTCGCCAGTTGCGCAGATTGCCAGCGTTTATGTTTTCTCTCGCCATCTCGCCGGTAATATTATCCAGACGAACCAAGTCATCATCAGAAATACGTTGAAGATTGAAAGGAAAATCATCGCCAGCCTCAATCAACGCCCTAAGCTCATCATCACTAAACCGATCAAGAACATCAGGATCATTCGGATCAGGCGGCTCCGGCGCACCACCGGCACCAGCATTAGGATCAGTAGGATCACTAGGACGAAGACGACGATTAACCTCACGGCCACGATCATTCAAATTGCCATCAGCATCATAGTAACCACCAAAACGCCTATCCAACTCAGCAGCATCAGTACCGTTATAATCATCATCACGCCAATAAGCACGACCCGGCAAACCATTACGTGGGAACCTATTATTTACATTCCGCAACGAACGGCTATCAGGGTCAGATCGGGACCCCGGATCAAAAGCAGCCTGCTGCAGTCTACGACGATCACGCTCCGCCGCAAGACGGCCAATAAGTTCCTCAAGGTCTTCTAACCCCTCACGGCCTTCAGCTGCGTAAAGGTCCGATAGCCGCAGATGAGCATTAAAGAAAACGTCAAGTTCGTCATCACTCAAAGTCTCTAACATGTTTTGAGTCATGCCGCCGCCAGAAACCTTAAAGTCTGCAGCCCGCTTCTCGAACTCGGCAATAACCGCAAACAAATCAGCGTTTTCGTCTAGATCAAACTTATCCTTAATGTTGTTTTCTTCCGACTCAATACGAGGACGCTTACCTGGGCCTTGGAAACGACGATCAAACTCGTTATCCATACGCTTCAGCAACTCTTGCAAGTTTCCGATTTCATCAGCCGGAACCGCATTAGCATCTATAGCATCACGGACAGCACGCCGATACTTAATCAAATCATCATCAGAAATAGCATTAAAGAAGTCAAGAGTCATGCCGCCGCCAGCAACCCTGTAACGCTCCATATGCGCTTCCATCTCAGCAAGGACCCGTTGATAATCTTCAGGTTTAATCTCTGAGGCAGGCACCTTGTTTAGGCGGTCACGACGATCTCGTTCATCCGCTAAGCGGGCAGCAATCTTCATAAACGCATTATCACGCTGCGCTACCTCAGGGAACTGAATAATCGCTTGATCAAATACGTCTTGGAAGAAAGCGACTTCGTCGTCATTAAGAAGTTGAATGAATTCTACAGTCATAGCGTCTCTAGCGTTATATTCCTCAGCTAGATCATAAAAATGCTGAATTGCTTCCGCCATGCCCTCTTCAGTTTCAAGATCAAAACGATCTCGCAAGTTAGCATTAACAAGACTACGGCTTCTGTTGCGGCGATCTCTTTCAGCCCGTAAACGCTCCAAAGCCGCACGAATATCATCAAACTGTGGGTTGTCAGCCATAGCCTCAGCAGCAGTTTCAAACGCATTGATGTATTTATCTAAATCGTCATCATCTAGTGACTCAACAAAATCTAGGGTTCTGCCGCCACCAGAAACTCTGTATTCTTCAGCCCGCTCACGGAACTCTTGAAGAATTCGTGCAAACTCGTCCATTATTTTTTCAGGATCGTCAGCATCATCAGCAGGGGTATAAGTTATTGTCTGAGGATTATACGGGTCAATATTTCTACGGCGAAGCTCAGCGTTGATTTCACGAAGCCTACGTCTATCCATTTCTTCGTCACGCTGACCCGGAATGAGAAGCCCCGGGCTACCATGCCGTAATCTGAAGAATTCTCTAACTAGCTCTCCATCAGTCATCTCCCCAACAGGTTTGGGCTGAAGCGCCTCTGGAATATCATCAGGATCAGGAGTGCGGCCATCAGGAGTACGACCATCAGGAGCACGACTATCAGGACCATCACCCGGCACACCCGGCGCTCTAGGACGACGAGGACCGCCACCACCAGGGCCACCCGGCACACCCTCATCACCCGGAACAACATCCCGATCACGACGACCAGCACGCTCACGCTCAAAGTCTTCATTCCAAAGACCCAAGAAACGCAAAATCAACTCTCTCAAGAAACCAAGAATACCATCCTGCCGACTCCGCTGCTCAGGAGTACGAGGAGGATTATCAGACAAGCGACCAGCCTCAGTATTCGCAGCCTTCTCAACAGCCTTATACGCCTTACGAATCTCATCCAAATTAGCGTTAGCCAAATCCTGATCATTCATAACATCACGAAGATTCTTAAGCGCCGCCTCCAAAGCCTCACCCTCAAGCAACTGACGCTCTTCAGGAGTCAAATCAACATCACGCTGAGCCTCACCAAGCGTGCGACCCAACTTACCGCCTTCAACACCCTCAGTCTTCTCAAACACCCTACCCAAATCACCAGTAGCAGCATCAAGAGTACGAATAGCATCATCAAGCTTCTCCGCCGTCTCAGGCTTCAAATTGCTTCGACCATCACCCGGACTCGTGTCCAACCGGCGACGACGCCGCCTCTCCATAGCGTCTTCAAGACGAGTACCCAAATCAACAAGGTTATTAACAATCTGACGTGGAAGAGAATAACCACAGTTGCTAGCAAACTGATTAGAGAACCGACCGCCATAACGAGTGCCAGGAGGACAACGATATCTACCCAAGTTACCATCAAACACCGCACGGCTACGGCCACCAACAGCACGACCACCACGCCCGATCCGGCGACCCAAACCACGACCTCTAGGAGCCTTAAAATCAATCTCAGTCAAAGACGTAAACGCTTCAATCTTACTATTGACAGACATGTGATAGTACTTTGCATCAAGCACATCAGTAAAGTCAGTAGCAACCGGTGCTGACTTCTGAGAGAAAGCAAACGGTGAACCACTCTTCTCTTCCGCACCTTCCTCAGCAACAATCTCATAAATCGGAGCATCTTTTGCACGACGTGGCGCAGAACGAGACAAGAACGTTTCATAAACCCAACGAGGCACTGTTTCAGTCTTGCCGCCAGCCGTAGAGACCTTAATCAAATCGTTCTTGCCCTCAGCGATCGCAAAGCCGGTCTCGGTCACTTCACCAAACTCAACAGTAAACCGGCCATCAGAACCGTCAGCCCACGCACGAACAGCAGCAGAAGGATCAGGCAAATCAGCGCTTCGGCTTATGCCAGTAGCAAACGAACGAAGAAGCCCTGCCCGTTCCGCATCAGAAATTTCTCCCCCAACACGACTGATTTTAACAGCGCCAGCATCAGGGATAGAAACAAACACGTTACGCAAATTCGTGCTAAACGCAGGAACAGTAGAAGCACCAATCTGACCTGCCTCATATCTTTCAATAAGGCTACCGTCAGCCATGTCATCAAACTCGTTAAGTTTACCAAGCGCTTCAACTGAAACAACAGGTTCTAAAATGACACCATCACGGCGAACAACTTTAGTTGGGAAATCTTCTTGCTCATAACGTGTCAACACCAAATCAATAGATGTTTCTGCCCGGGTCGGGCTACCTTTCTTCGGGGCAGCCGGAATCTGAGCTGCACGAATAATATCTACAGCACTGTCGTTGTTGCGAAGATCACCAATTTCATTAACTAAACCTGCAGTGTTCGCCAAACGAGAAAGTCTATTGTTTGCCTCGGGGGTGGGCGAACCCGGACCCGAAGTAGCAATCCCCAAAATCTGGGCACCACACGTCGAAAACTCGGAGTTAGTGAACGTACCACCCTTCTCAAAGCCTGGAGGACAACGGAACTTATTACGAGCACCACGACCTCTGCTTCGCAGGATACGACCACCACGAGCATTAGGAATATTCGGAACGCCAGGAGTCAGCGTTTCATAAATCTGAGAACGGATAGGGCTACGAATATCAGACAAATCGCCCGGAAGAATAATACTGCCCGCAGCCTGCGCAGCCTGACCCAAACGGCTAGAAGAACCAAACACACCAACACGCTTAACCTCGTTACCAGCAAACAAAGGCAGCCGCTCCGAATGCTGCAAGAACATCGCAGCCTTCATCTCCACAGCATTCTTACGACCAGCAATAGGCTGAACAAGAATACCACCAAACTCACGAGACTCACGAATCGTCATACGCAACGAAGTAACTTCAGTTAACGGTGAAATACCAGTCAAAGACTTCTTGCCCGCAGACCGAACACGACGAGTCACCGAACGACCACGACGCTTCCGCTTACCCTTACCTCTACCACGCTTACCCTTGCCCTCGTTGGGCCACTTGCCAGTCAACTCGTGGTGAAGCCAAGCACAAATACGCTGAGGCTTACCACCAAACTGCGGCTTATCCATAAGGATAACAACACAACGACGGAAGCCACCCGGCTTCTTCATAATCGGACGCCAATACTTGAGAAGGTCCTCAAGATTGCCACGACGAGGACCACGCCCTCGTGTAAGGCTGGTCAAAGCATCGGCGTTTGGCCCAATCTCAGGTGCTTTAAACTCAATCGTCATCCGAATCCCCAGCGGTTTCTAAGGGACTAAAGACATGCTCTAATCCATCTCTGTACAGGTATTCTACCTCGTTATCTCTAACGTGGTCGCCAAGAACAGCATATGCTCCTAATTCTGCTAAAGTTTGATTAGCAGCAGCAATCCTTTGCGTTACTTGGCTAGGCTGCATGATACTATGCCTCCTAGAATATCAGATAGAATCGTCTTCCAACAGGCTGTTGAACTCTTCCATCGCCTTAAGAATATCTTCGTCTAGCACCTTCTCTTCAGCATCAGCATCAGGGGCTGCAGGAGCAGGCGAGCCGCCGCTAGCAAAATCAGCCGGAATCATATCTTCCAACTTCAGTTCCTTAGCACGCTTCATAATGTGCGCCTTAGCAGCTTCTTGATCAGCCGCACGACCCACCGCTTGGATAGCGTTGCTTAGGTCAGCCTCATCAGCAATCGGGAACGAACCATCAGGCAGAGCCTCACCGGACTCAGCCATCGCCTCACGCTGCTCACGAGAGTACATCCGCTTGATCTCAAGTTCAGCCTCAATAGCCTTAATCTCTTCCTCTTCAGAAAGCTCATATGAACCCTCAGCGTCATAATCGTACTCATCATAGCCGAGCACCTTGCCATCAGCAGCAACGAACACGTCGTAGCTCTTCTCTTCAGCATCAAGCTCAACCACGTACACATCTTCATCTGCGAAGATGTCAACAGTAACGCTCATGACCTCAGCCTTGATTCCCATCTCGCTAATAGCGTCACGTGCCGTAGCCTCAGCATCAGACTTAGAAACAATCTCAATAGCTTCAGCGGACTTGCCTTCAATAGCGCTCTGATCCAAACGCAGCCAACCAAGCTCCTCGCCGTCGCCGGTCAGGAACACTTCAATAAAGGAACCGTCAGCCCGCTTGACATCGACAACGAATACGTCGTCACCGGCTGAGTAGCCTGAGCCAATAATTTCAGAACCCTCGTAGGCTGACTTGACCTGACTTTCAATGTCAGCAAGCCCTGGAAGGCCATCTTCAGGAGCACAGCCGCCTGTGCAGAACTCGCAAGGCTGCTCAACTGACTTGCGCTGGAAACCACAGAGGAACTCTTCTTCTGACTTCATCATGCCACCAGGGGCAGCAGCCGGAGCAGGAGCAGGAGCAGGAGCAGGCGCAGCCGGAGCGGGGGCAGGGGCCGGAGTAGGAGCCGGTGCCTCAGCAGGCTTGCTAAGCTTCATCCAATCATCGTGGGTTGCACAAGGCATGTACTTTTCACCTGCACGATGAACGCCCTGGCAACCTAGCGCCGCCGCACGCTCAAGAGCTTCAGCTTCCGAATCAAACATGTCTTCCATGCCGTCTTCAGCCTTTTCATCCATACCCTGACCCTTACGCATTGCTGTCAACTCAAGGGGGCTGCGACGACGATAGCGCCGACCATAACCCTTGCCGGTGCCCTCTTCATAAACATCAACAGCCTCAAATGCTTCTTTAGCGTCTTCGTCTAAAACGTCATAGTCTTCTGATGAAACAAGCTCGCCAGCGTCCATCATTTCCTTGAAACGACTATCGGTAAGGAACATTGAAGGCTTTTCATCATCAGGGGCACGCATCTGCGACATGAGTGCAGCGGCCTTTTCTGAGATAGGATCAGCATCTGACTTTTCTTCCACGGATTCTTCAACCGCATCTTCAACGACCTCTTCAACAATGTCTTCAGCATCGTCCTCATCATCTTCATCAGACTTAAAACGGAACACCCAGCCCATAGGCTCCTTGCTCTTCTCGTCCATGACCTGAACCATCTCATAGCCCTTCTGCTCATCAGCATCAAGAGACATGAAAGCTTCTTCGCTAAGCAAATCGCCAACTTCCATTGACTCCTTGAAACGAATGTCAGTCATAAACACAGACGGTGCGTTTTTCTTCATATCATGCATAGCCTTCTCTGCGGCAGACATGCTTTCCCCAGAATCGATGACTTCGCTCAAAGCTTCCATCTTCTGAAGGTCTTCATTAAGGTTATCACTCATTTTTACTCCTGTATCCTTATAGAGAATATCTTACTGAACACCCTCGGTGGTGTCAATCGGTCTTGTTACTGTTACCTCAGGCTCAAACGCTAATCCCGCAAGCGACACAGCGACTTTTTCCATCAGTTCTTCTTCTGCAAGTTCTGTCGTAAAGTGGACATCAACGCCATCTTCTGACTTAAACGAGAACACAGGCAGGCCAGACATAGCGCCGTTAACAGCCAGTGCTTCTTTCTCTGAACACTTGACATGGACAACAAAGCCTGAAGTCACCTTCTCGCCCTGCTCGCCAGGACGAGACATCGGGGCTTCAGTCAAGAAGTCTTCGACCGCACCGATCAAAGTCAACGTGGCCTCACGCAACTCACCGGCACCACGAAGCTTCAGCATCTCATTGTAAGCCATAAGTAGCAGAGCCATGGGGTCCTTAAGATACTCAGGCTTCTTGCTAGGCATCATATGGCCCTTTTCTTCGGTCCCACAAGAACACCCTGCAGCCTTTGCTTCTTCAACCTCAACCCCAGCAAGGTAGTTGTTATGCGAGTTGATGTTAGCGTTACCATCAAACTTTTTAAGTGCTTCTAAATACTCTTCATGCGTTTCACACGGCATGTAACCGCCGCCATGTGAGTGATAACCAGAACAACCAAAGGTCTTAGCCCAAGCAAGAGCAATATCCGGGGTAGCCCACGAACCCTGCTCATCATCAGCATCTCTCACGCCCGCAGGCTCTTCAGCATTCTTTTCGTCAGTATCTTTAATCATCATTGAAGGGGGTGCCTCCTCCCCTACCGGGGTGTAGCTTGTTGTGGGCTTTACACGTGTAGGCCGACCAACCTGAACCTGACCATTTTCAACAGAAATCGTGGCGCTCCATGTCATGTCTTCGCCTGTTTGGAATACAACGTTATTTCCATCCATTTCAATAATCTGAACGGGCTTACGCAAAGCCTGAGACAGCATTCGCCCCAAACGCTCTGACATTGCATCCATAGTACTAGCAGGGCCGTCTTTATCTTCATCCTCAACGTAATAGCCTTTGGATGCCTTGCCCTTTTCATCATCTTTAACAGAAATCGTTGCGGTCAACTGATTCGCTCCATGCAGAACAGGAGAAATTTCGTACAACTCTACCTCTTTGAGAATGTTAGCTTGCTTAACTGCATCAAAATCTGCAGTAATTGTCTTGTAACCAATTGACCACTCTTGCTCATTGCCGTAAAATGCAACATTTGCAAACGCTTCACGACCACGTTCAGTATTAAGGTTGAACTGAACCTTAGCAAACAAGCCACCAACTCCAGCCTGCTTCATCTTTTCAGGCAGGCGTGGATCAGTCTTAGGGACTTCGTAAATCTCTAGAACTTTACCAATTGGCTGATTCCAATCGTGGCCCCAAACAACCCGTGGTTTGCGTCGCTTCAGAGACCCGTTAAACGCACCTGCGATAACGATGTCGCCAACAGAATCTTTATTTCCAATACCTGACACAAACGCTTCAACGATGCCTTGAGCCTTGTCGATACCAATCTGGCCTGAAATAGCCTTGAATTGGGTGTCGTGCTCGGTGTCATTTAGTTCTGCAACAGTCATAACTCTCCTCTGAGGACTAGTCTCCTATGTGATATTGTACAGACCCAAGGGGGCGCCCAGCCGCTACTATATATAAATACTTATATATAAACTACCTGCTGAAGCGCAGAATACAACGACAATTGATCGTCAAACCGGGCGGAGCCAAAGGGTCTTTCGGGAATCGAATAGATACACCATTCACAAAAAACGGCGTACCAACAGCAACTTTTTCACCATGTAACTGCCTATGAGCAGACCTAACCCGCTCATCCATTAAAGACACCCACTGTTTTTGTACAATTTGACCCGTTCTTTGCTCTTCCGCAACTGCAGAATCATACAAGCCTTGATTGTACGGACCCAAAACAGCAGCGTCAACAATCAACTTTCGACGCTTTGTTCGGAGTTTATTGAAAATAGCTTTTATCAAAGAATAGGCTAAAGCAATCTTTAAAGCGATATCAACGTCGCCATCATTCTCATCAGTCAATTGTGCAGCAGTAACTAAAGCAGCCGCAACTTCTTCTTGCGTGGTTGTGTTAAAATTATTGACTGCTGCTAAATGTTCAGATGTCGCTGCTTCTGACACTTGCTCAGAGACAGGAGCGCCATATCCTTCTTCAATATTGTCTTCAACCGCTTTACGATACGTGGCTGCCATAGAAGCTAACAACGCAACAGTTGACGGTGTAAGTAACGCCACAGGAATTGCAGACAGAATTAAAGCAACAGAGCCACTAGCAATTGCAGCTTGTACAGCATCGCTATCTAACTCATCTAGAACAGCCTGCTCTTGATCGTCAAAAACTTTATCAAGTTCTGAGTTTAGTCTGTCTTCTAAAGAGCTGACTGTGTATAAAGTTTTAGTCTTCCAGTCGGAAGCGTTTAAGAGAGAAGGTCCTCCAGCAGCGCCAGTCTTCGTTCTAAAGGGAGACTCTTCTCACCCTCCTGGCCCTCCTCGTCCTCCTCATCGTCTAGTTCGCTAGGAACTGCACTTGCGGGGGCTTCAATCTGCTGGGTTCCTTGAACGTCACCCATCGGAACAAAAGCGCCTTGTTCTGGGCTAAACTCTGTGACCTGCTGCTGTAGAGCGGCGGTAGCTTGCTGCTGAAGAGGAACACCAGCTTCAACAAACCCACCATCAGGAGGAGCGGGAGCAGCAGGAGCACCACCAGCCATTGGGTCCATACCGCCCATGCCACCCATGCCAGCCATACCAGCATCAGCACCCATGCCAGCCATACCAGCATCAGCACCCATGCCTTGATCCTGCTGTCCTTCAGGCTGCATAGGCTTTTCAGTATTAGCAACAGGAGTAAGGTTGGGATTAGCCAGCAGTGAATCAGCAAGCTCAGACTCAACCTTCTTACGGGCTGCCGCCTCTCTATACTCATTAGTACTAATCAGCCCCTGCTGGAACTCTGACAAGTAGTGCTTCTCTCGCTCCTGCTTCGACAGAATCAAAATCGGAACATCAGACGTATCAAAGTCTACAAAGTATGACTCATCAATAGCGTCAAACGAACGAGCAATAAGATTCAAATGAGGAGTCATAGTCTCCATCCAGAAGACTTTGCCCTCCTCCATCGCATTAGAAAACGTTCGATTAGCAGAGTTACCAATAATCGACTCTGGTACACCAAATGCCGCTAAAATTTCTTCCTTCGTAATTGTTCGCATCTGCTGATACGCAGCATCACGAGGACTAGCAGCAGTATCCACGAAATCAGCGCCATCATCTGCAGAAATTACACCGACCGCACCAGCTCTACCAATATTCCCACGGAAACGAGACCGCAACTCATCTTTATCTTCGTCAGAAATCTCACTACGCAACACAAGCAATCCACCGGGGCGCCCATCATTAATCAAGAAGTTTCTATTGTACAGCTTAGCCAAAGTCTCTTGCTCAATCGCAATACCAGAAGCCTCCATCGGAGTCATTGACAAATATGGATCAAGCGGATGAGGTCTGCGAATCCAAATCACATCTTTAGGCTTAATGATCCGCTTCTCCATAGCATTGATCTGAACTTCAAACCCCTTAACAAAGTTCTTTACATCAGGAATTGGAGAAGTATTCTGAGGCGGCAACAAATGCATAGCAATAGGCGTACCATCTCTAGATCGCACAACCTCAACAAACACTCCTCTCGTGCTCATCATCAACTGCGAACTCATTCTATAACGAAATGCCCAAGCATTCTCACCAACGTTCGCCGTGTTGTTGAAAATCTTCAGAATAGGGTTATCGGTTACAATCTCCCCAAAAGGATTATTGTCCTTACGAAGAATCATGGGAAGACTAGCTTGGTTAGACGCAATAACGTCAATTGAGCGATAAACCCAAGTTACCTTAGCAACAGCTTCTTTATAAGTCTTAACAATATCCCAGCCATCGTGATAGCCACGATTATTGTTCTGAATGGTTGGACTGTACGCAACAGGAGCGCCCACAGCAATCTGTGCCGCTTTTTCTGTAACCCCTGATTGAAGTGATTTATTTGAACTAGAGTTCCACGCCATTATTCAGCCCCTAATAAGTACCCGTAAATTCCACAAGCAAGGCCAGCACTTGCCAGCCCCCATCCCAAACTTAGTATACTAATACCAAAGCCGATAAAAAGAATGCCAGCGCCCATACAAACATGAGCAGCTACAGAACGGGACAGAAATTTCTTCATAGGTATACTTTACCGTGAAAACCTCTAGGAGACAAGCAGATATGTCAGTGCAAACTCAGGATTGGGAAAAAATTAGAGAGTATCTAGAGCCACGGCGTTCAGAATACTGGGTTGAAGAACCCTCACTAACTCAGAAAGTATTCCTAAAATCCGTGGGACAAGAAGTCATGTTTGGTGGTGCAGCAGGCGGTGGTAAGTCTTCCGCCCTAATCATGGCTGCCTTACAGTACGTAGATGTCCCAGGTTACAGTGCAATCCTATTCAGGCGTACATACGCTGACCTTGCACTACCCGGCGCTCTCATGGACCGTTTCCGAGACTGGATTATGCAATACGACGACGTTCATTGGAACGCCAACCAGTACACCGCAACATTTCCATCCGGCGCTAGAATCACCTTCGGGTACCTAAACAACGTAAACGACTACCTTAGATACAAAGGTTCGGAATTCCAATTCATTGGCATGGACGAGGTTACAGAAATTCGAGAGTCTGACTACCGATACATGTTCTCTCGTTTACGTCGTCCCGCCACAGGACCTCTTTCAGAAGTGCCACTACGAATGAGATGTGCTACAAACCCCGCCCCCAACTGGGTCCGACAACGATTCCTCGTAGAAGGTGAAAAGAGCGGAAGAATCTTTATTCCTTCCATGCTCACCGACAACCCCGGAATTGATCCTGACTCTTACCGGGCCATGCTTCAAGAGCTAGACCCTATTGAAAGAAACCGTCTTGAATTTGGTGACTGGTGGGCAACCACACTCGGCTCAATGTTTGACCGAAACAATTTGGAAGTCATTGAATTTACAGAAATCCCTTCTTTCAGCAAAGAAACAGAGATTGTGCGCTTCTGGGACTTGGCAGGTACGGAGCCTACTGCAAGCAACCCTGATCCTGACTGGACAGTAGGATGCTTGGCGGCGTTTGAAAACGGTGTGTTTTATATTTTGGATGTTCGAAGAATCAGGGCCAAGGGCGACCGTGTAGAGAAATTTGTTCGAGACACCGCAATTGAAGATGGGCCGGAAGTTCCAATTCAAATGGAGCAAGAGCCGGGGTCAGCAGGCAAAAACCTTATTGATCAGTACGCCCGTTATGTTCTACCCGGATACGACTTCAAAGGTCAAAGAGCAACCGGTGATAAAGTAACTAGAGCCAAACCTTTTGCCGCAGCAGTAGCTAACGGAAACGTAAGGCTTGTCCGGGCTGACTGGAACAGCGACTTTATTGACGAGCTTTCGTCTTTCCCTGAAGCCCGAGTTCACGATGACCAAGTCGATGCCGCAGTTCATGCCTTCAACACCTGTGCCGGATTAGGCATGGGACTACGGCGTAAGATTGAAATAATTATTTAAACGGAACAGAGCTGGTTGTACAACGACACCTTTAAACGATGACTAAAGTTGTCAATCTCTAAAGAGTGCTGAGCCGCTTCCAAACCAGGGATGTCCCTATGGAAATCAATGTACTCACAGATGGAATTGAACGCTGCCCACTTACTATGACCAAACATGCCGAAGTTGTAGTCTGAGCGGTACAAAGAGTTGATCGTGTCAATGACGTTTTCGGCGTGCTCCCGCTTGTTTTTAGAAGACGCCGTGTTAGGGTTCCACTGAGAATGCAAAACGCTTTCAAACTGAAACTCAGACACGGGCGAAAGCAACTTCTGAAGTGTCGCCTTGAAAGACGTACTCCACGCTTGGCGCATCGTCAAAACTTCAGTCACCTCACTATCCCTATCAGCATGATTGGGAGTATGACGTTTACGGATACAAAAGTCAGCGCTTTCATCAGTAAACCGATAAACCGAATTGTTGCGTCTACGAACATCAAGATTGTAATAACAAACCGGCACAGAACCATCGTGGGAAGTCATGGCGATAACATAAGTGTCAACTAAGTCTTTATCCCCAGAACCTATAATCTCCAGCGTTCCAGTAAAGATTGCCACAAAGAACTTTCTACCATCATCAAGATTGCCGCAACTGTCTAAGCGTGCAGCGCCGTTAAAAGCATCAACAATTGAATGTGCCCGCTCCATAATGTCTGAGTTGGGCACAATAACATAACGGTCTTTAACAACTTCCCAGTTTTCCTGACGCACGCCAGAATCTGCTAATGCGTCTGTAACGTGTCTACCAGTACAGAAGCGATCTTCAACTTCAACATACTTATTCTGAAACTGATCCCAAACATAAATAGGGTTTAGAACGACATTGTAGTTAGACTTGCTGAGACGCAAAGCCTCTTCCGTGGAGTTACTATTAATAGGCGTGGAAAGTGAACGCCAAGAATAATTATCTGTCATCTCCAGAGCCACCAATCTTACCACGCTCATACCGGCTAGACAACTTTAAGATATTTGCTTCAGCAACATCCGTTAAAGTAAAGCCAAGCTCCCAAGCCATACCAGACACATACCAGAGAACATCACCAAGTTCTTTTTTGATCGCTTCTTTAACTTCATCAGAGAAGTCACCGCCGCTATCACGGATCACTTTCTTAACTTTATCAGCTACTTCGCCTGCTTCGCTAACTAACCCTAGCGTGGTGTACTCTATACCCTTCTCGGGAGGAAACACAGCGGTTTCTTTAGCAGCAGCTTGGTATGCATTCATGTCCATAGACTTCACCTTTTAGACTTGCTCGGAATGTCCAGTAACACGCTCAACCTTGATGTCTTCACCAGTGTTAGACTCAATGGGTACCCAGGCAGGTGAGTAGGTGTGCTGCTTGATCTTACGCATCTTGATCAAAGAGCCTTCTGCTAAAATATCAAACTCTTCAGAAGTCAAGCTCATGCGGCTACGCAACGAATCATGATCGTAACGGCCAGACTGTAAAATTTCTCCCATCATATTAGACAAGTACTTGGCAATAACAATGCTACGATACCTGTTCAGATCAATGTGGAGCAGCATGGCTTCAATATCATCAACGTCAATAACAACGACAGGAACCTTTACTATTTCTAATTCGTTAGCGATCTTCCAGCGATGAAAACCATCAATAATAGTACCGTTAGGTTGAATCACAATCGGGCTTAAAATACCATACTGCTTTATAGACTTCTCCATTTTCTTGTAATCAGGAGAAACCAAATAACAAGCAGATGTCCACTTGGCTGGCCGAATATCTGTAATGTTAGCTAAATCCATGTAAGTACCCTACCTTCTATCATCTTGCATGTCAAGGCTGTTCGCATCCATCATAATCTGGTCCTCTTGCTCTAGCAAAGCTTTCCGTTTATTATGTGCTTTTGTTTTAGGACCGACCGGGCTAGGCGACCCAATAAACTCATTAAGCAGCAGCGTGCGAATTAAATGATCAATCGGATACCCATACGGGTCTTTGACGTGCTTCTTCTTGAAATCGTTACTATAAACCATTGCGGCTTTGCGCATACCCGGAGTCAAAATGTTGTCCTCAATGCAATACTTCACTCCAGTCCAACTCATTGACTCATACATGTCGATAACTTTCTCAATATCAAACTCTGACCACAACTGCCGTTGTGCTTCAATTTGAGGAAAGCACCGATATAGCTCGTCGTAGAATTCAGGTTCAGTACGCAGAACATCAATCAACCGTCTAGACGCAACAGAGTGAAGAGGAATACCAACTCTTTGATTTGCGCCACTCATAGCAGCATAGTCGTAGTAAGCACAGTACGGAGCGTTATGTTCTTCTGAGATGAACTTCAAAACATCATCAGAAGTCCAGTCATAAATAATCTTGGCAAACCGCAACGGGATTGATTTTGACAATTTGAACGGACGGTTAATATAGTTCTCATGGAGTTTCTGAGTAACTGTACGGTAACGAATCATTGATTCATTTGCACGAACACCTGTAATAAACGCTGTACGCCCCTTCTTGCCCTGCATCGTGTACTCGTCAATCTTGCGAGGAATAGGCTTACCGGGGTCAATACCAAAGTGCTCCGCCCTAATAGCATTATCAGGGAAAGGTCTAAACAGTCTTCCTTCAGCTGCTCGCTTCGGAGACCACAATAAGACATACTCCCGTGCGCCAAGCACCCAAACTTCCTGCCCCACAGGAAGGCAATACCACTCCATGTCCACCCAGTCATACTCGCTGACCCGCTGCACATACTCTGCTACAGCCGGAGAAAGCATTTCTTCATCACGGAAAATGACTTTAACCGGACCGAGGCCACGCTCTTCATGAACTTCCTTCGCCAGATAAAGACATGCCGTGGAGTCTTTGCCGCCACTAAACTGAATGCACACAGTATCAAATGTGTCATACACGTGACGGATACGCTCACGAGCCGCATCGACACAATTTATGTCTAGAAACATTCTGCGTCTAGCCATACTTAACCCATCTCTGAATGCTGAGCAATAAAATCAAACAGTCGTTCTGAAGTCGTTTCGCCATCATAGACCGGGCTTTCTCTAAGCCACTTAATGAACGCATACCACTTTGACTGCTGTTCAGCACTATCAAACACTAGCGTAAACTGAATTGAAGCATTGTTGACTCCAGAAACACCAGCACTAGTACTACCCTGAGTAACAATCGTGGAAGTGCTTGGTGTAGGCTGATCTCCAGAGCCAGTTGGCTGAGGTGTTGCTGCAGGAGGAGGTGAGTCTACACCCACATCATTCAAAACGATTTCAGGGGCAGTCCATCCAGCATTGCTATCGTTAGCCAACTCGGCTGTAATAACTGTGTTCTCAATTGCGGCCACTGAAAAGTCATCCCAACCTAGCACTTCAAAAAAGCTCTCGTCATCACCAATGACATCAGTCAGCAACTCGTACAGAAGTTCATTGTCAGTTGTGCCCAAGTCAGAAATGCGGTTGTCTGCCAATGCAAACGCTAACGCATCATCGTTGTCTAGATCAACAATAGACACAGCAATCTGCTGCCATCCCAACTGCTTAGCTGCTTCTAGCTGATGGTTACCCGCAATGACTGTCAACGAACCATCAGCATCACTTACAGCCACAATGGGCTTAACCTGACCAAACTTGTTATACGACGCCATGATTGCATCAACATTGCCTCGGCGTGCGTTGTTCTCCAGTGGACGCAACAACTCAATGTCTACTGCTAGGCTTTGAATATTATCTGCAATGTTGTGAATCATTTGTGCACCTTACCTGCGACTGCACACTGCCACCACCAGTAGCCGGTGACAGGCCACCGCATGTTGTTTCGTGAATCAAACCAATTAACACGGTTACCGGGCAGATCATTTTCAATGTGAGACGAGTACACCTCAACGTCTCCAAAGTGTGTTTTCATAACTTGCTCTAAACGTGCTTCGTGGCAGTTCCAGTAATGTGCCGCACCATCCCACCATTCAGGTGTAAGAGGGGGAGAAGCGACATATGAGCCGTCATCGGCAGTATGGTACAGTTGTGCGTCAATGTCTTGATGCTCCATAACTGACTTCACCATATCCCATGGCTCTTGACCATCCTTCCACCGCTCAATTGTTCGATACACATCAGGGCCGACTGCTAACACTGGTGCTCCAGGCTTAGCCACACGAACCATTTCCTTTAGGAAGACTCCAATCTTAGTCCACGATATGTGTTCTAACACGTGCCCTAAATAAATAGCATCAAAATAGTTATCTTCAAAAGGATACGGTTCATCACGCTTAACAAGCACGTCTGGTTTAGTCTTTTCATCTTCCCAAACGTCTGTGTTTATCCAGCCTTCAGCATAGTGATGACCACATCCAACATTTAAATAGTTACTCATATTATCTCCTTAAAATTTAACTTGCGATCTTACATTTGCAGCAATAGTCCGCAAAGCGTCACAAGCAGTTCTCAAAGAATGTAACTTTTCTCGCTTGGCTTTAACTAGCGCCTCCGCAACTTGTGCGTCATAGTACAATTCGCTGGTCTTATACCCGGCCCAGCTTTCTTTTTGCTTTACAGCACCTTCAGCAGCAAGATATTCTTTAAACCACTGCTTCTTATACTCAGCTTCTTTTACAGCATGATCTTTTGCCAACGTTTCAAACGCTTCTGTCTCAGACTCAATATCAGCTGTAAGACGAATCAACTCAGATTCAACTTCAACTGAACTGATAGGTGCCGTGCGGGAATAATTCATAACTGTATTCTACCCATTACTAGCCAAATCGTCAAGGGCAGATTGTAGACGAACAACCTCCAATGACCAATCAACTGCAACGCCAGGGACGCCTCGCTCAATCAAATCATCAATATGATCTGAACCTAACTCTTGCTCTATCCACCTAGACCAAAGTATCGGATTCTTGCTTTGCTTCCAATGACACGACGCACACAAAGCAACGGCATTACGCTCATCAGTCCTAGTAGCAGACACACTACGAGAAATAATATGTGCACACTGAATCTGCTTACCATCTTTCTTAGAGACACCACACCATCGACAAGTGAAATTATCTCTAGTGCGTACTAGCAAACTATGCAGTTTCGTGGCTTTGGCTTTATCTTGATGGCCGTACTTTGCAGGCATGCTAAAGAGGAATATTTTGGTTGATAGGGAAAAACCATCCCCCATCTTCAAACTGGTGAGCGGTAGGCATGTCGGGTCTATGATTCACACCTGAATAGTGAATGATAGCAGTCTCTCGCCACAAGTCAGGATTATTAGGCAACGAACCTCTGTGCATTAACCTCGCATGCCATACTAGAACATCTCCCTTCTTTGCCAAAAACTTTTCAGTCTTCATCTCTCCACGATCAAGTAAATCTTCAAACATGGGTGTGAGAAAGCGTTCAGAATACTTAGGCCACATGGGGTCAGTGCGTTCTTTAACTTCTAGCCGAGCCAGCGTTTGGTCTTGCGTAATGATAGGTAACACATGCGAACCACGCACAAACTCAAATGGGCCTGAGTCTTCATGGACATCATCCAGCGCTATCCACACCGCCAAATAGTGATCTTTGTTTGAATCCGGGTTTAAGTATCCATCTTGATGCCAGTTTCTTTGAGTTGACTTCCAGCCGGTAAGATTCAAATGAACTCCCATATCGTCACCGATCAAATGCGAGAGAATATCGTGGAGCGGCTTGTAGGTAGCTAGACGCATCAAGCTTTCAACTTGAAAATATGCACACTCTCCAGGGTAACCCATAGGTCGATCATGATTGATCCTATTGTGTTGAATCCAGTCAGACCTATAGGCTTCAATCATGTCGTCAGGAAAAAACGAATCTAAAATGACAACACCGTCACTGCGCCACTGCTTTTGTAAATCTGATAGAAAATCAGTGTTTACTTCTTCACGGTCAAGGTGCGGAAGTTCGTCGTCTTGAAAATTGCCTGATAAAGAATTGATCTCATCAAGCAAATCAGGATGTTCAATTGTTTTGGAACCAAGAAGGTTCTGTAGGAGTACCTGACGACCATTCATGTCTAAGCCTTTCTGCTTCGTTGAACCCTGCACTAGTATTGCACCAGCTTTCTAAATGCAAACCTAAGCGTTCAGCATCTTTGGGTTCTGTTGTTATTCTATTATGACAAGGGCGGCAAACTGCTAACAAATTTCGCCGCTCTGTAATTGATCCGCCTTGCGATCTGTTTACAAGCTCATGTATGTCACGAGTTTTATTGACATTAACAATTATATTTGACTGCTTTCCGTTGTGTAGGTCAAACGCAGCCCACAGTTTACACGCTACACAATTTGGTTGCGCCGCAAGCATCTCTTGCACAATCTCTCTGCGTTCAACATATAAGTCTTTTGTTTTCTTAGACCTACGAGCCAACGGGGTGCGCTTTAACTGACTACTCCCACGTTTAAGAGGTGTGCGTTTTAAAGGTTTGCCCCGCTTCATTTCGCACGCTCTACTAAAGATTTAATATTGGTGTACAACCGGTCAGCCCCAATTTTGCTATCAAACTTACGGACATTTTCACGGTTCTTGGCTGCAACTTTTTTACGATAATCGCAATCAGTAAATTTCTTTAACTCTTTAACATAGTCTGCAGGCTTAGATGCCAACACACCAATATCGTGCTTTTGTGTCAATTCTTCATACTGTGGAGACCACGAGCAAACAAAAGGAACACCAGCAGCAGCATACTCTAGTCCTTTAATATACGACTTAGCATGATTAAAAGCAATGTCAGTTAAAGGTACGATGCCTGCATCAAATTTTATGCCGGTATTAAGTTCATAGGGAGGTACAAAAGGAGAAGTCGTGGTGTTACCTCCTTCAACCCCAAGTTCTTTAGTAAACCTTGGCCAGCCTGGAGCTTCTATATGCCCTGTGTGGTGCCAACTAGCAAACTTCGAGATTTGAGAAGTATATGGCTTTAGAATTTGTAGATCACCGCTGCGATGAGCTGTTGAACCCATCCACCCTACAACAATTTTCAGTTTAGGCTCGTGCTCGTATGCTTTCGCAAACATACCGGTATCAACATAGTTGGTGTGAAGAACCGTGTTTTCATTCCACTCCCGCATACGGTTAAATAAGAACGGAGTAGACGCAATAACGCCATCTGAGTTCTTAATAATGTTTTCATACCATTTGATATTTTCATCAGGGTTCTTCAAAGGATCAGACGCATCATACGCATGATTCTTCTTACTTAATCCCCAATACCAGTCATCTACATCTTGAAGAACTATCTGACCAGCCGCTTGCGCTCTCTTCATATCAGGCAAAACCTGCTTATGCATGTAACGCTGCATCACAATAACATCACAATCGAAATAGTCGTTACCGTCCCAAGAATGAACACCAAAAGTTCCAGTCCTAGAGTTATGGGCTAAAATCCCAACAACAGTCTCAATCCCAGTACCCTTATAATGCTTAATGTACTGACCGATTCTGATATAGCCCGACCCGCCCATAACAGGTCGGCCCAAAGCATCAAGAGCCGTGCGAGACCAATCGTTAGAAGCAAACCCAATCTTCATTAGAACTTCCACTCTCCATCCAGCGCAGCATACAAGCAATCGTCGCCTTCCGTGCTCTCAAGACCTTCTTCTGCATGCCACTGTCGATGCGCCATAATCGCATCTCGCAAAAACGTGGCCAACGAAAGAGACGGATCAGCATCTGCGCCCAACGCTAACAACCTGTCAGCTTCAGCCAAACGCTTCTCAGCATAAAACCTAAAGCGAACAGCCTTATCTCGCTGCTCGTCCAAACTTGCAGCAGGGTCAACAACGAAATCCGAATAGGTATTTCTTAAGCGATTGATTTCTTCCTCAAGACCATCTATCTTAGTTGTCACCGTGTCAATAATTGTCAACAAGCAGTCTCGCCACTTCACCCTGTTCTCGGGCAAACGCAAAAAGTCTTTGTCGTGCTGAGCAAGCTTATTTTTAACATCTTCAGAAACCAAAAGTTCAAACGTCTCACTCATCGCTTCGCCCCAAACTCAGGACAGATAGACTGATAATCACACCAGTTGCAAAGAGGGCCAGTCCGGGTTTCAAACTCACCCGACTCACACATGGACTTCACTTGATCCCATGTGTTACGAACCTCAACACGAACAGCATTCTCAAGCTCTTCGTCCACGTCATAACGTGCAAACTGGCCAGATTTAACGTAGAGCAGCTCTGCACGCTTAACGTCCATACCTGTCATCTCTTTAAGAAGAATGCTATAGATCGTAATCTGCATCTTCTTCTCCCACTCGTACTGCTTGCGAGGCTTCTTACCTGTCTTGTAATCCGAGATTACTAGCTTACCGTCCTCAATCGTGTAACGGTCAATGATGCCAAAGATGGGTACGCCATCAATGTCGCCGTCCATCTTGGCTTCAATACCTTCAGCGTCAAACTTCGTGGGGTCTTCCATCCCGAAGTAGTTTTCGATACACCACCAAGCCTTCCACTTAAATGCATTAGGATCATCTTCACGATCAGCCAAAGCAAAGTACTCATCAGCCCACTTTGACTCCCACAAGCTCTTCGCTAAACGACTCGCAGCCTTTTCTGTCCGCTCTTCCGCAGGAAGCTTAAACAACTCTTCCAACACTTCATGAACAAACGAACCCAGATGCTGCGCTTCAGTAGACTCCGATGGAAGCTTATCTAGTTTTGAAAACTTAAACTTTAACGGACACTGCTGAAACGTGCTGATAGAACTAGGCGACATGTACCTCGGATACTCATAAGGCAACGGACCTAAATCCAAACTATCCTGCATCAGTGTCAGCCCCTGCCTGCGTTTCGCTGCTCTCAGCATTCATCGACTTAACAAAATCCAACATAGTCTTCAGCAAGTCACGAGTAATATTCTCATTCGCAAACTCAGCATTGTTAGAAATCTCTGACCAATGCGCACGACAAGCATCCATAACACTCTGCGACTGACTGTTCAGTACTTCTCGCAACTTCTCAAAATGCTCCGCTGAAATAGGCTGCTCAGCTACCTCTTGAGCATACTCTAAACTCATTGACTCTTCAGAACGAGCAAGATACAAACCGACACCGAAGTGCTGCGCTGCCTTCTTCAAAGCATCAGACACCGCTCCCTTCATCTCGTCGCCAAGATCAACAATGTCACCATTCTTCGTGCGCTTAATCTTCTGACCGCCAATACCGTCCTTAACGACAGTTAGCGCAGGCGCATTATCCGTGGGAACAAAAGTAGCAGTGAGTCGGACATGTGCAACAACATAGTCAGGGTCCAAAGTATCACGGGCACACGAAACAATATGGTAAGACCACATGTCCACACCTAGTACCCGATTTAATCTAGTAATCACCTCACTAACAGGAATATACGTAAGGCTTGCCCCGCCCTTCTTTAGCTGCTTCTCAACCGAAGGGTCAAAAGGCTCTGATAACGCTGATAACATATTACTCACTTGTCTCTCCTAATAACTAGACTCTTCTTAGCTTCGCCAACTTCACAGTAATCATCTGCATCCAAATGAAGGTCCTTCAACTTAGAAACCTTCCAATACGAAATACCGGCAAACTCCAACGCCTCACGAATCATATCCGTGGGAGTCTTCACAATTTCACCGGTACTCATATCGACACTGCTGTCAACAATACGCTTACTTACATCTTCAATCAATGACTTATGATCCCATGTCTTACGAGGTGAACCTGCCTTAATCTCAACAGTCGCCCCATCAACTTGAACAGGAACAGGAACATTACCAAGCTGCTCCGTAATCATAGACTGAAGCTCATTAAACAACTCAGTCGTGTACGACTTAACCAAATGCATATCACTCGCCAACTGCATCGTCTCTTCAACAGACGCATAATCCAAATTTGAGGTGTCTTTCATCTCTAGTATGTCACGCTCAACTGAACGAAGCGCCGTATAAACTGACTTCAAAGATGCAGTCGGATTTTCTAATACTGACATTATGTCTCCTTAATAAATAGTATCAACCATAGACTACCCAAAACAACTGCAGTAGTCAAGCCTCATCATCTAGTAAACGCTTCAACGCAGACTCAAAACTGACCTCATCAGGATCATTTGAGTACACAAATATAACATCATTCAATATTGCATCAAGCTCCTTAGCCAACAACTTGATCGCCATCTCCCGCACATCCGCAGGCTCATCAGAATCATAACGTTCTCTTACCGTGGATGCTATCTCAGAAGCAATCGCTTCATCCACATAGTCATCTAAATACTCTTGCGCCACAACAATCTGCATCTCTTTCTTTTTCCACATTACCAGATCGTAGTCTTTATCATTAATAGCACCACGTGGAGCAGTCAAGAACGTGACCTCAATCTGCCCACGTTTAACAACTGCTAACACATCACTGTCAAACTCATCAGCCCAATCATAAATCATGAATTAACTAACCTGTCCAACTCTGGCCCGGTCTTACCACCCCACACACCAATCGTGATTTTATTCGTGACTGCAAAATCTAAGCACTTAGCAGAAGCGGTACAACCTGCACAAACCTTAACGGCGCTCTTGCGTTGCGACGGCTTGCTCGAAAAAAACGTTCGGTCATTACCCCGACACGGCGCACTCTCAAACCACTCAGGGCTAGAAAGTTTAATCATAAATCTCCTTAATTATAAACAACATACGTGTAATATCATACCTGTCACCCGTCAAGGAGACAAGCCAAAACCTACCCCTTGACCTGCGCCGTCGAAGCCAGTAGCATACTCACAAACTACTACACAAGGAGCACACTGCCACAAGACTGCAGCCGGGTAATCCCGATGACATAAACGTTCACTGAAGGACCGGTGGGTTACACTCGTTACGCAACTGGTACTAACACTTAAGAAACAAGAGGGCACGCCTGCCCAAAGAGGAACGATCTGAATCGCACGATAAACTGGACACACATCCTTGACGAGATGCCAGTCACTGCACGGAGAACATCAAGCCTTGAGGAACAGGTTCGGAACAAGCAAACGCCCATGCGGTTCCGGCACACGGGCTACTAGAGCCATATCTAGGGAGAGTGGGCATCGCTGAAAAAGATAGGCGGTGCTTGGGGTCCATGAAGTGAACAGCCTTGAATAAACCAATTGGGTTCGTCCCAGCCTCTCGTGCGTTAGCGTCAACTACCACACGAAAGGGAGGGAAAACGCTGCCAAAAACGAGTAGGATAAACGCATGTATGAAAACATCAAACTAGAATGGCAACAACACACTTTACAGCCCCTAAAGGGCAAGCCAGTCATGGAAGTTTTGCTTCGTGGACTTGAGTTTTTAGATGACTACTGGCTGTCTGCAGGAACGTTGCTGGGGCTAGAAAGAGACAACGAGTTCATTCCCCATGACACCGATCTAGACATTGCTGTTATGGGTTACTGGGATAAAGCACGACTACCAGAAGAAGAGTTCTTTGCAGGAAGAGTTGTCAGTGATGGCGACAGGCCGATGCAAGCAGCGTATGTACATAAGGACACAAACATAGTTTTTGACGTGCTTCATTGGTGGCCGCACCCAACAGATACTGAACTTTTAATAAATATTAAAGAAGACGGTCATCTAATCAGACCAAAGCACCTAGTCTCTCCCCTATCAACCAAAAATTATTTAGGTCACGAATTTAGCGTGCCTAACGATATTGATGGTTATTTAACTGATTGGTATGACACGTGGCGCATCCCTCAAAGAGGAGGCAAGACTAAATGGCTAAAGTAGCACTCACTGCAGCAATAATGGACTTGTGTCATGAGGGACACATCAAACTTTTAAAGCACATGAAAGCTAGTGCTGATGTTGTAGTTGTAGTTTTACACTCCGACGAATCTTGTTGGAGCATTAAAGGCAAAATACCAATCCAAACACTAGATCACAGAAAGAACAACCTAAAAATAACGGGTTTGGTTGACAATGTACTTGTCACCTACACAGATGACCCAAGCGCATCTTTCAAAGAAGCTTTTGATGCCTATCCAGACCACGAGTTTATTTTCATTCGAGGGAATGACAACTATGATTTCCCAGGAAAAGAAACAATTCTTGAACTAGGAATACCTATTGAATTTACGGAGTACACAGCAGGAATTAGCAGCACTCAGATAAGAAATGAACTACTATGCGACTAATATGGTTACTAGCGGCACATCATTTTGCCGATGTTGCGCTTCAACCAGACTGGTTGATAAAGTTAAAGTCAAAGCGACTGTTTGCAATTTTTGAACACGTTATGGTATACACAGGAGTTGTATGCGCTACCCTGTATTGGTTGGGAGATACAGTCACGCCTTGGATATTTGCGTACTTTGCTGTAGGGCACTGGCTAACAGACGCATTCTTCTACCAGTTTCTTCCGTGGAAAACTGGAAAGCCCAAACCTTACTGGCATGTTTACCCTGACCAAGCACTCCACTATTTACAAATAGTGCTTTATCTTCTGCTAATAGCCTAGATTTATTTTTTAAGGTACGTCTATAACAAACCCACGACGAACGTCAGACAGGTGACCGTGGGCCGAGTACTTCTCTAGGTCTTCGTGTAGGTTCGGCATGAAAACACCGCCTGCAGGAATGTCCATGTCTTGCCAAACGGGCGTAATGCGTGTACCGACAGGAAGGTCCTCAAATGGATCATTACCGTGACGTAAATGAATTTCAGTAATAAACCCTGACCGAGTTTCGATGTTGATACCGTTGACAGGTAAGTCAACAAGGTTGATAAAATGGGAGCACTCATGAATATCAGAAACATCTGTTTCAGGTAGTCTTTCCCAATGACTAAACCTAGTCAAGTTCTCGTCGCTTGAATGAAACCCTTCCCATGCTGATACGGTATGCCAGCCACCTTCAGAATCTTTTTGAAAGTCAATAGAAAGGTGTGGGCCATCTAGCCACTCGCACCAAAAACTACCGGGAGGGACCACGGCATTGTTTAAAAAGTCTTCTTCCATTTGGGAAAGATACAAAAACTTCGTTGCACCAATGCCCATACCAAAAAGGTTGTAGACGGGTCGGTGAATGTAAAAGCCTTCATATTGTGGAGCGCAGCCAGCGGGTCCTGCTTCTAATCCTTGATGTAACGCAACTTCTAACTTATTGAACACCCAACGAACTTCAGGTGCATCTCTGAAACGCTCCCAAGTTGCAAAGTCTTCGTCTTCTTCAACTGTCAAAAAATCCGTCATGTTGAAATATTCCTTAGTTGTTGTGCATCAAGAAACACTGTCGCTGTACCGTTTACAAGTTCAACTTGGTCTAGCGGGACCCCAACCTTAGAAGCCAAAGTTGCTTTAATCTTCAGCTCATCCATCGGATCATAATCAACCCAAGGCGCTACATCCGCAAATGGGTCCACGACAGCAGGGGGTGGCGGAGCAACACAAACTTTACAGCAAAGTCTATCTTCATTAACTTTAGGCTTGCGCTTAGTCTCTACTGTGTGAGAGCACTCAAGCTCAACATGCCAAATAGTATTACCGTATTCGCCAAATTTCACGGCGTTAGTGACAGTACGCTTAGGGCCTCGTTTACTCATAGGTTTATTCTATCCGCTCACTTGACTTCGTTCCACCTAAACCGTAGAATACAAACATGGATAAAGATAAACTTCTCGAAGATGCTCTAGGACAAATTGAAAAGCAGTTTGGCGCTGGAAGCATCATGCGTCTAGGCGACGCTGCTTCAATGCAAATTGAAACGATTTCAACCGGCTCTATCGCTCTTGACTTGGCGCTAGGGGTTGGAGGTGTTCCTCGTGGACGAGTCACCGAAATCTACGGACCTGAGTCTTCTGGCAAGACAACCATTGCCCTGCATGTGATTGCAGAAGCCCAAAAGAAAGGTGGCAAGTGTGCATTCATTGATGCGGAGCACGCCCTAGACCCTGTGTATGCTAAAGCAATCGGATGCGACATTGACAATCTTTTGGTTGCACAGCCAGACACAGGTGAGCAAGCCCTGACCATTACTAACAAGCTGATTGAATCAGGCGCTCTAGACGTAGTAGTTGTAGACTCAGTTGCTGCGCTCACTCCTCGTGCCGAGATTGAAGGCGAAATGGGAGACAGCCACGTTGGCCTGCACGCTCGTCTGATGTCGCAGGCGATGCGAAAGATTGTAGCTAACCTTAATCACTCTAAGACAACCCTTATCATGATTAACCAGTTGCGTGAAAAAATTGGTGTCATGTTCGGTTCTCCTGAAGTAACCACTGGCGGCAAGGCACTCAAGTTCTATGCGTCAGTTCGGATGGACATTCGTCGTATCGAAACGCTGAAGGACGGTGGCGAAGCATCTGGCAATAAGACACGAGTCAAGGTTGTCAAGAACAAGTGTGCTCCTCCTTTCCGTCAGGCAGAGTTTGAAATTGCATACGGTGAAGGAATCAGCCGTACCGGAGACATCGTGGACATTGCTGCTGAGATGGGTATCCTTGACAAGAAGGGCGCATGGTACGCCTACAAAGGCGAGAACATTGGACAGGGCCGTGCCAATACCAAAGCTTTCTTGGATGAAAACGAGCAAATCCGAGAGACAATCGCAGATACCATCTACGCAACAATTTGACAAACGCTACCATATGTAGTATCCTTGCTGAGCAAAGAAGGAGAAGCATATGGCTTTGAAAAAAAGTAAACAACCTGTCGGCCCTCCTCAAGGATGGGTCATTAGCGAAGAGTATCAAATCTCTAGTCAGATCACACTTGGCAAGGGCGATGTGTGCAAGATCAAAGGCGAGCGTGGAACGTTTGTTTTCAAACGCCACGTTGTAAACACTAACCTAACGCCTGCTAGTGAATGGATTGACCTGTGGGGTGGCTCACATGGCCACGGCCAGTGGAGATCGATTACTCCTGATAGACTGAAGCACATTCCTACTAAGCGTCGTAGGGCAAAGAAAAACCCCCAGTCACAATCGTGACCGGGGGTCTTCTTGTTAGTGGGTTGACACAAAAGGAGCAAAAGGCCATCCCCCAACAGTCTTAGTTTACAGTATCGCTTGTAGTTGGATCAAGCGATGCTTAACACAACTTAGACGAGTGAAGCGGATGACTTGTCGCCAACTTTGGTGGCGGCAAATGACTTCAGTACTGAAAGGGCAGCAGCTAGGCCAGCGGCAGCAGCACCCTTGGCTGATGACATATCCGTAACAACAAACATCGCAGCGAAAGCCTGAATGAATGTCATAGCAGCACGTTCAGCAACCTGCTTGTACATGTTCATATCCATTTACAATTCTCCTTGTTAGGGGATACTTAAAAGGCTATTTGCCTCTTAAATATTGTACCATACAGTCGTCATGCCCCCAAAAGAACCTTTATAGAAACTTTAGTTAACTTTTCTTGGGCTGGGTCATGCTAAATGCAGCGTCAATCTCATCGGCAGTGATCTTTCCGTCATCAGCATACGCTGCGGCGAGCTTCTGAATAACAGTCGCAGCAGAGGTAGCACCTGCCAAAACGGCAGCCTTCCACGGATCAATACCACCAATAAGACTAGAGCTACCAACAATAGCCATAGCATTCATTGCAAACACCGCCGCAATGCGGCCCAAGGTGTTCCACACAAGTTGATTAGTTGCTTTCATTTTCTCTCTCATCATCTACATAGTCTAATACAGTACCCATTAGATGCAGTGCAAGACCCGCAAGAGAAATATATATTCCCTGACGTAACGTGGTCGATGACAAGGTGATCAACACCAACCCTGTACCTGCTAATGTCCATCCGAGGTAAAGCATTTCTCTACCCATACGACGGACGGCCCCTACTGCTAGTTTGATTATTTTTTTCATGGTGCCTCCTTTCACCGAGACCTTCTTCTAGAATTACCCTTTTTACCTTTACCTCCACCGGAGTCGCCTCCGGGGCCTCCTCCTCCGCCACCACCGGAAGGACCGCCACCGCCGCCACCGGCAGGACCAGCAGATGTCGCAGCAGTGGCTACAGTCACGGCTGCGGCGGCAGCAACAACAGTACGACGAGTTTCTGTATCAACCACAGAACCCTCAGCGATGTATTCATTGAAAGCCTCGTCGTCAAAGATATCTACAGTCTCTTCAAACTCTGCCTTAACTTCGTCGTCCGCTTCGTTAACGGCAGCGACGAGAACAACTTTGGCATCGTCAGAGATGTTGTCAAAGTTTTCGTCAGTCACAAGGCTTTTGATTTCTTCCGTGGTGATTTCACCGTCAACGACATTCAAGAAATCTTCCGCAAGTTCCTCATCAAGCTCGTCTAGTTGTTCCACAACTTTGACTTCTGCTTCATCAACCTCAAGCAATTCAACGCCTTGAGTATCAATACCGAGTTCCTCAAACTCCACTTTAGTTTCAGCGGCTTTTTCTTCTTCAGGTGTCGGTGGAATGGTCGTTATTACCGGCAGCGTCGTCGTTGTCGTCGTTGGCGGCAGCGTTGTTGTCGTGCTTGTTGTAGTTGTAGTACTTGTTGTTGAAGAAGTAGTCGTAGTTGGGGTTACCGTAGTCGTCGTAGGCGGTAGGGTTGTAGTCGTTGATGTTGTCGTCGTAGTGGTAGATGGCGGTGCCTCCGTCGTTGTAGTTGTAGGCGCTACCGTCGTCGTAGTTGTAGGCGGCAACGTCGTTGTTGTCGTTACAGGTATTGTAGTGGTTGTGGTCGTGGTTGGAGGCAAGGTCGTAGTAGTTGTTGTCGTCGTGGTCGTCGTTGTGGTCGGGGGAACGGTGGTTGTCGTCGTGGTAGTCGGAGGAGTACCTTCTGAAACTTGAATTTCCATCGTCTCTCCAACATGACAATCGTTCTCAGAACCGCAAGCAAGAATGTTAAAGAACCACGTCGCACTACCTAGGTCATCATAAGCAACCGTGTGAGAAGTCGAAGAAATGGTTTGAGTATAAGTAATGTTAGACTCATCTATTTCCCACGGATTACCAAGTTGGTTCCAAGCGATCTTGTAATGCGCAGGATCGACAAAACCGTCACTAGAAGCATCCCAACTAAATGTGATGTCGCCAGTAGCGTCATCCCGTTCGTAAGTCTGGTTGTCAACTATGTCGGGCATATTCATGATGGAGATGGAGGCAACAGATGTCCAATTAGAGTACAAAGCGTTAGTGTCGTTATCCGAGCGAACATTAACGTTGAACAAACCGTGTGCTTCGTTGAACAACTGCTCTATGTAAGAAGCGTTGAACGTATACTCGGTAACGAGAGCGTTCTCATCTCCAACGTTACCAGTAGCAACGCCATACGGTCCAGCGTTCCCGTCGTCATTCAGACCAAACCCAATAGCGTAACGTTCTGGATCAACGTTTCCGTCAGTTGGTGCATCCCAATCAGCCTTCACCGTACCGTTGTAGTAGTCAACGGTTAAAGTCAAATTGGTAGGATCGCCTATAGTTTGAGGAATTGTCGTCGTGGTCGTTGTGGTGGTTGTAGTGGTTGTGGTCGTGGTTGTGGGTATACTGTCTGAAGTTAAAGACAGATCAGCAACTATTTCATAGTCATAACCAGACGGGTTCGAACCCAAGCCACGCAAACTGCAGCAATAGCCAGCCCTAATTCTGTAATCTCCAGCATTTAGGGTGGTATAAATCTTTGACGAAACACACTGATCAGCGAAGTTGTGGTTACCGTCGTCGTTTTGCGCAACTAACGCTCCAGTAGATTCGGGACCGTCTTCGTATACCCATAAATAGGGGTCTGCGCCGGGTTCTGAGCATGACCTGTTTGAATTACCATAGATAATGACTTGAGTCCCGTCATTATCAATTGAAAAGTACCAGTCAGATTCTTCGGTGACTGTGTATGTGGCGGCGGCTGCAGGTACAGGAGAAAACCACGCTAAAGCAAAAACCCACACAAGAGAAGCTTTAGCTGCACGCCTAAAATGTCTACCTCGACTCATAATATCTCCACAAAACAGCACTTAACATTTATTGTACAAGGAAAGCCCTTGCTTGATTTGCGGAAAGTGGTATAATACCAAGTATGCCGAACTATACTTACTCGTGCCCCACTTGCGGCACCTTTGAAATATTCCAGAAAATGTCTGATGACAGCCTGACCGAGTGCCCAACTTGTTCAAGTTCGGTCAAAAAGATTTACAGCGCCCCAGGCTTTGTAGGCATGCCAAACGGACCAAAAGATACTGCTCCTGCCTACAACTCGGAGAGATCAGCTCTTTGGAATTCAGCACAGGCAGAGTAACATGGCCAGAATCACTTTTCTCACAGGAACAATGGCCTCTGGTAAAACCACCCACCTGCTACAAACGCATTTCAACATTGAAGCAGCATTTCCAACACAAGTGCTATTAGTAAATCGAAACGACCGCATGGGTTCATCTATCTGTTCTAGCAGAATGGGTGGAATGACAGTCTGCGAAACAATAAACACAGACGACTCTTTAGTCTCTTTGATAGATAACCACAACCATAATAACCAAACATCTATCAAGTACCTATTCGTAGATGAAGCACAGTTTTTAACTAGTCAACAAGTTGACGATCTGGTTGAACTAGCTGATCTTAAAGATATTGAAATCTACGCTTACGGTCTACTAACAAACTTTAAAGGACGCCTGTTCTCTGCGTCGCAACGGCTGATTGAAGTTTGTGACAGATTAATTCAACTAGATAATGGGGTACGGTGTTGGTGCGGTAATCCCGCCACGCACAATGCACTATTTATTTCGGGCGAGCCGCACGTAGAAGGAGCAGACGAAGTAGTTGACGCTAGCGACATGGTTGAATATCGGGTCATGTGCAGAAAGCACTTTACCTCACACCGGAACCATCAATCAAAGGTTAGCAGTAAAGTGAATCGTACCATCGTCTAACTGTTGAGCTTCAATAGACAAGCCTTCAAATAGTACGCTAACCACGTTGAGCATGTCGTCACGAGTCTCTTGTTCTTCCCCTTCTTCAGGGTCGTATAAATCAACAAGAGTGTCTACAAAATAGTCGTAAAGGGCTTGCATAGCCTCATCAGAGTTTCTAATCACCATCATTTTAGTTTATTGTTATCTTCTTTCAGAATCAAGCAATCCGACAATTTGGTCTTGACAGACATGTGAGTACAGAGTAGTATATGGACATCTGTACATAGTCAACATGATAGGAGAAGATAATGAGCAATGCAGATATTACAGTAACCGGTAACGTTACCGCCGACCCCGAACTGAAGTTTGCCTCCAACGGCAACGCACGTTTGTCGTTTTCAATTGCGTCAAACAAGCGCTTTCAGGTCAACGGCGAGTGGCAGGAAGAAACGAGTTTCTTCAACGTAGTGGCGTGGCGAGGAATCGCAGAAATGGCCGCTAACGTGCTAGAGAAGGGCACGCCCGTAGTTATCAAGGGCCGACTGGAACAGCGCTCGTGGGAGAACGCAGAAGGCGAAAAGCGTTCAACTGTCGAAATCGTTGCTGACACCGTTGCTGTCAATACCATCGGAATTGAAAGCCTGGAGCGCCGCCGTGGCGGTGGAGGTGGCGGCTCAAGCCGTCCTGCGCCTCGCCAGAAGGCGACAGTTCCTAGCAGCGATCCCTTTGAGGATTTCTGATAGCCACCTAGCAGAAAGGAGTACAGCCCCCCGAAAGGGGGGCTTCTTCTTTGGTATTGACATTTACTAAAAAGGAGTGTAGTCTGTAAGCATGGACAAGAATGAATGCAAAAGCGCAGTTGAGCTACTGAGCGTGACATGGAACCAGTCACTAGACAATGCCTCGTTAACCATCAGAATGAAAGGCTACTGGGAATACATTAGCGACCTAGACTACGAGGCAGTAAGAGACACTATCAAAGAGATGGGTATCTCAGGCAAGAAGTGGCTACCCCGGCCCGGAGAACTTCGAACTATTGTTTTGGCAAAGATTAACGGAGAAGAACTTCCTCCTGAACCTGAAGAAGCGTGGACAGTACTTCAAGCTATTGGGCAAAAGATTTATAGCGGCACGTATGATTACAACAAGCCCCATCCCGTTCTGGCAGAAACCATCAAACGGTTGGGCACAAACGCTACCGCATTGACAACCAACGCAGATCGTGCTATGTTTATCTCTTTGTACGAGAAGACACGAGAAGCGTGGATACTAGAAAGGTACGGTTATGGAACCGATTGATAACGTATTAGCACGGCTAAACAGTAAAAAGTCAGGCAACAATCAGTGGGATGCAACGTGCCCTTGCCGTTCTGACGATGACAATCCTTCTCTTCGTGTATCTGTAGGCCGTCAGGGACAAGTCCTGATGAAGTGCCTACGGGGCGGAGGGTGCGACCTTAACGAGATTTGTGAATCTATTGACCTTACCACGTCGGACCTTTTCCCTAAAGACACTGAAGCCCCCAAGAAGCCTAAGCTAAACCTAGTAGACACCTACCCTTACTACGATGAGGAAGGCTCACTAGTGATGGAAGTTCTTAGGTTTGTGGACGAGCGAGGCAAGAAGACTTTTAGGCAGCGTCAGCCTGATGCCAACGGCGGCTGGAACTGGTCAACATCAGACTTGCAGAAGCCTCTCTATAGGCTTCCTCAGGTGCTCGCCGCTAAAGAAGAAGGCCGACCTATCTATGTTGTTGAAGGTGAGAAAGACGTACACTCACTTGAAGACTTAGGGAAGACTGCTACAACAAACCCTGGCGGTGCAGGTGCTGAGGGGCAAAACAAATGGATGGCTCACCACACCGCAGCGCTGGCCGGAGCTAACGTTATCATTATCTGTGATAACGATGAAGCGGGCTATCTCCACGCAAGATCAGTCAATAAAATGCTGACCGAGGCAGGATGCAAAGTAAAGGTCTTCAAGCCCGGAAAGCACAACGACGTTTCTGACTTGATTAATGCTGGTGAAGAACTTAGCGATAGCCTCATTCCTTTTGACACTAGCGTTGAAGATGACGTGGTTCCTGAAGAAACCGAATCACCTCTAGACAAACTCATCTACGATCTATCAGACTTGAAAGATCAAGACTTGTCATCAGGTGTCCTTATGGGCAGAGTTGCGTCAAGCCTTGACGCATTCATTTCACAAAAAGATCGTCAACACAGAGACAATGGTAATCTGGTAGAGTGGACTCCTTTCTTAGAAACAGACGTTGATCTCTCCTACGATTGGGTTATCCCTAACGTACTAGAACGCCAAGAACGAGTCATTGTTGTTGCCGCTGAAGGCGCAGGTAAAACTACTCTCGCCCGACAGGTTGCGCTAATGTCTGCTGCAGGCATTCACCCTTTCAGACGAGACGTTATGAAGCCTGCCCGTACTCTCATGATCGACTTGGAAAACCCTGAGCGAATCATTAGACGAACATCAATGCGAATCTATGACAAAATCAAATGGTTTGAAAAGCACGAAAGCATGGACGCCCATCTACTCATGAAGCCTGACGGCGTTAACTTGCTAACCCCTGCAGACCGAGCCATGATTGAAGAGCACGTTGCGGCAATCCAGCCTGACATCTTGTTCTTTGGTCCTCTGTACAAGGCGTTCATTGATCCCGGTGGACGCACGGCAGAATCAGTCTCAATTGAAATCGCAAGGTTCTTAGACTACCTTCGCCACACCTACAACTGTGCGCTATGGATTGAGCACCACGCCCCCTTGGGGTCTGGTGGACAGCGAGACCTTCGTCCTTTCGGTTCAGCAGTATGGTCAAGATGGTCAGAGTTCGGTATTGCTCTAGCGCCTGATCCCACCGATCCTGAGCTTATTGAGTTTAAGCACTACCGTGGACAGCGAGAAGCTAGAGAATGGCCTGCGCTTTGCAAGCGTGGCGATACTTGGCCCTTTGAAGTTGTAGAGTTCTCTCAGTACAACTCCACGGTAGAAAGTGGCCGGACAGACGAAGAACTTAACACGGCTCTGGAAAACGAAGAGTTTGACGACGAAGTAATTAACTGGTAAGGTAGACAACATGAGAAAGCGCATTTTACTAACAGGTGGACTTGGGTTCATCGGATCACACACCGTAGAACATTGGCTAAAAACGACAGACTGGGACATTGTTGTCTTAGACTCTCTAAGGTTCTCCGGCAGAATTGAAAGACTGCTGGACATTGAAGCCTACGACCCCAAACGGGTTACCCCTCTATGGCATGATCTCCGAGCACCCCTCCACGATCAAATCAAGCGACAAATCGGAGACATCGACTACATCGTCAACATGGCATCCGACTCGCACGTAGACCGGTCCATCACTGAACCAGTTGACTTTGTACAAAACAATGTAAGCCTTGCACTAAACATGCTGGAGTATGCACGAGACGTACAGCCAGAAAAGTTTATTCAAGTATCAACAGACGAAGTATACGGACCTGCCCCCGTCGGACACGACCACGCAGAAGGAGAGCCGCATAGGCCCTCTAACCCTTACTCTGCATCAAAGTCTGCACAGGAAGCAATAGCTTTCTCATACTGGAGAACATACAACGTTCCCGTATACATCACCAACACCATGAACAACTTTGGCGAAAGACAGCACCCCGAAAAGTATGTTCCCATGGTCATCAACAAGATACTTAATGGTGAACAAATTGAAGTCCACAGCCGCCCTAACGAAAACGGCGAATGGACAATTGGATCACGAGTATGGCTACACGCACGCAACCATGCGGACGCAGTACAGCACATACTTCAAAACATTGACCATCAGCAGTACGTCAACAGCGACGTAACGCCTGACCTTCAACGCTACAACGTATCTGGCGACAGAGAAATCGACAACCTGCAAATCGTGAACATGATCAGCGATATTGTAGGCAAGCCCGCAAACTATGAGCTTGTGGACTACCACTCTAGCCGACCCGGACACGACTTGCGTTACTCGCTCAATGGTGATAAACTTAAAAACGCTGGATGGACAGCACCCATGAGTGTTGAAGAATCGTTTGAAAAAACAGTCAACTGGACACTTCAGCATCCCGAGTGGCTGCTAGATTGATGTCACACTTGACATAAACCAAACGGTTGCATATTATAAGAGTAGTCCTCTCATAATACACAAACAGCACTTTGGGTATTTCCAACGAGGAAGTGACCCCGGCCTTAGGGCTGGGGTCACACTATTTACAGCCTACTTATTTGACATACCATTACAAGTGTGTTATAATGAAGGCTCCATAACAAAAGGAGAAGAATATGGAATCAACAAACGAATACGCCGTTTTCCTAGACGTAGACGGTGTAATTAACAGCATCAACCACCTGTACACTCGTGGCGAGCTTGACTTTGACGCAGAAACTCTGCCTCATCCCGCCAACGGCTACACAGTGTGGGTTCCCGACTACATGGCGTCACTTGTGCAGGGGCTTTACAAGAGCACCGACCTGTACTGGCTGACCACGTGGCGAGATAATGCAAACCAGCACATTTCGCCCATTCTCGGAATCCCCGAAGACATTCCCGTCATTGACGACGGCACCAAGGAACGTGCAGTGCACTGGAAGTTTGATGCATGCCTTCCCCTGGCGCAAGAACTTGCAGCCAAGGGACAGAAAGTATACTGGATCGAAGACTTTGGCGGACGGATCGACCCCCGCCACTCGCCTTACCTTACCTACGTAGACACCGACACTCGTGACGAAGGAGTCCTACTCCCTCAGCACCTGCCCTACGAACTGCAGGAGCACATCATTGACCACGGCGACTACAACGGCCCCCTGTACCTTAAGGCCCCTCGCACGAAGAGCAACTTCACGGTCCACACCCGTAACTTCGGAGTAGACGCCTGATGACAAACCAGATCACAGTGCTAGACCAAGGCTTCGTAAGACTAGACGCCGCAACAGCAGACGACCTGTCCGTAGTAAACGCCGCACGAGTCAGCTTTGGTCAGCACAGTGACGGCCTAACCGAAAAAGACAAAGGTCTCATCGGTTTCCTGATGCGGGAACAGCACGGAACCCCCTTCGAACACAACTTCTTCAGGTTCCACATCAAAGCACCTATCTTTGTTGTGCGAGAATGGTTCCGTCACCGCATCGGCTGGTCATACAACGAATACTCTGGACGATACTCAGAGATTCCCACCGAAGCCTACATGCCCGCAACCGAACAAATGCGGACACAAGTAGGCAAGCCCGGATCATACACATTTGAACCCATGGAATCTGCAGAGTTCTCCGAAGCCCGAATGAAACTATCATACCACGCTAGTTTCCACGCCTACGAGAAACTCCTAGAAGAAGGCGTAGCAAAAGAAGTAGCCCGCATGGTGCTACCCGTCGCAACCTACAGCGAATTCTACGCCACAACAAACGCACGGGCACTCATGAACTTCATCAACCTACGAGGCGACGAAACCGCCCAATGGGAGATTAGACAATACGCAGATGCCTTGGAACACTTCTTCCAAGCAGCAATGCCCATCACACACGACCACTTCATCAACAACGGGCGAGTAGCGCCCTGAAAAGGAGAAACATGAAACACACAATTTACTGGAACGAAAAGTACACAGGCGCTGAACACGCCTTCGACACCACCCGCAAAAGCGGCGAAATCGCAGACGCAATCGGTCACGAACACATCACCGACCCCGCCAGCAACGGACACGTCGCCCTACACAACGCAAACGACGAAATCAAAAAGGCGCTGAGCGCCGACTACTACGAAGACCTGAAAACCGGTGGACCCAAGTCGCAATCCAACGGATTCGCATGGGACTACGGCATTTGGGAAATGGCACTCAACTCCACAGCAGGAGTCATGTCAGCCACGGCAGAAGCCATCGTCAACAACACCGTAGCAGGAAGCCTCTCTTCAGGACTTCACCACGCCCACCACAACAACGGCGCAGGGTTCTGCACAGTCAACGGCCTAGCCGTCACAGCAAACTGGCTCAACTCCCTACACGTCACCATCCTAGACTTCGACGCCCACTGCGGCGGAGGAACCGTCAAAATGCTACGGCACCTCAACATCGACTCCAGAGTGGAACAATACGACATCTCCACCAACTACTTTGACCAATACGAAGAAGATGAAACACACAACATCCGAATCGCACAATCAGACGCAGACTACACAGATGCCGTAAACGAAACACTAAACAAAGTTAACCCCAACACAAACGTGATTTTGTACAACGCAGGAACAGACCCCTACCCCACAATCTCACACGAAACACTAGCCGAACGAGAAAACACCGTATTCCAATGGGCAAAACAACACAACATCCCCATCGCATACGTACTCGCCGGAGGCTACACCTCTGCCCAAACCATGGACAGCCTCGTAGACTCCCACATCAACACACTAGACGCCGCAGAAAGCATCGTGTAAAATAACACCATGGACCCATACGAAACCTTCCCCACATACAGAGCAACAAAAAACTGTTTAGACGACCTCAACCCCGACGCACTACTAGCCGACGGACTTGAATTCGCCTGCATAGGATGGACCGAAGTATGGGTCCCCCAACAAACAGGCGGCGTAGAACGCCTCCCAATCGCCGTATACAGCAAAAACAAAGTCATCGCCATACTCATGGAAGAAACAGACATGACACTAGAAGACGCACTAGAATACGCCGAATACAACATCTACGCCGCCTACATGGGACCCAACACCCCCATCTTCATAGACGACAGCTTCCAAACCATCCCCACACAACCCGTCCACCCACAAGACATGTACGAACTGTGAAACGACTCTACCTCAACGGCACAAAACTCATCCTAGACACACCATACAACAAAGATGAAGTACAAGCCCTAAAAACATCATTCCCCAACGCACGCTGGGACAAAATCAACAAACACTGGACACTACCCGTAGCCGCCCTAAAACGAGCCATATCCTTCGCCAACTCATGGAACATCAACGTGGACGAAGAACTCATAAGGCTACAACTACCCGACCACCCAATCGGCACAACCACCATCAGACTCGAAAAAGAAATCCTAAAAATCAGCGTCCCCTACGACACCCTACAAATCCACGACCTCAAAGCCATCCCCGGCATAAAATGGAACCCCCACCAAAACCACTGGGAAACACCATACAACAACGTCCACGAACTCATCCAATGGGCAGACAAATACAACCACCCCATCCCCAACCACATCCGCACACAAGCAGAAATCGAAACCAAAAAAGCCCAACACGCCCAAGAACTCACACAAGCAACCGACGCAAACATCAACATCCCAACCCTCCAACTCCAACTCTACCCATACCAAAAAGCAGGCGTAGCCTACGCCGCAGAAAAACAACGCACCTTCATCGCAGACGAAATGGGCCTCGGCAAATCACTCCAAGCCCTCGCAACCACAGAACACACAAACCAATACCCCGCCCTCATCATCTGCCCAACCAGCCTCACAGAAGACTGGAAAACCAAAATCCAAGAAGCCCTACCCCACCGCACCATCCAAACCATCCAAGGCCGCAAAACCCCCACACTGACCGAAACCGACTACACCATCATCGGATACCCCAACATCCACGCCCAAAAACAACACCTCAACAACCAACACCACAACACCCTCATCCTAGACGAATCCCACTACTGCAAAAACCCAGACGCACAACGCACCAAAGCCGCCAAAAACATCGCCAAAAACATCCCAACCACCGGCAACATCCTCCTCCTCACCGGCACACCCATCACCAACATGCCAGCCGAATACGCCCCACAACTCGAAATCCTCGGCCACATCGACAACTTCGGAGGCCGCTGGAACTTCTACAAACGATACTGCGGAGCCTACAGAGACAACTGGGGCCACTGGCAAATCCACGGCTCAACCAACAACAAAGAACTCCTCAACAAACTACAAACCCACTGCTACATCCGCAGAGAAAAACAACACGTCCTCACCGACCTCCCACCAATCACATACAACACCATCCACACCACAATGGACAAAAAACACCGCACCATGTACAACCACGCCCTCAACGACCTCCAAGAATGGTACACCCAACAACAAGAACAAATCGCCATCAACGAAGGCACCAACCCCAACCAAGCCCGAATCCGAGCACACTACGCAACACAAAACTACGAAACCCTCATCCAACTCACAGAACTCAGAAAAATCGCCGCCAACTCCAAAATCCCCCACGCCCTAGAATGGATCGAAAACGCCAACAACTCAGGACAAAAAATCGTCATCGCCGCCCACCACCGCCAAATAGTACAAACCCTAGCAAACGAACTCAACGCCCCAATGATCATCGGAGGCCAAAACCCCCAAAAGACCGAAACCGCCAAACAAGAATTCCAACAAAACACAAACTGCATGAACATCATCATCTCAATAGACGCAGCCGCACACGGACACACCCTCACAGCATCAAACAACATGCTCTTCATCGAAGCCCCCTGGACACCCGCCAAATACCACCAAACCTGCGCCCGAATCCACCGAATCGGACAAACCAAACCCGCCACCATCCACAACCTCATCAACCCCAACACCATCGACCAACACATCTACAACACACTACAAAACAAAACCCAAAAAACACAACCAGCAATCACACCCACAGCCATACAAAACATCCTCAACACAAAACCCTGACATAACACAAACCAACCAACCCATAAAAAATATGTCACAAGTCCGCCCACGGATGGAGGTCGCCCTCGAAAAGTCCCGGGCGATACGAACAGGTGTTCGGTCGGGGTGGGCGAACAGGTGTTCGTGCGAACAGGTGTTCGGTCGTGTCGGCATGCGAACGTGTGTTCGTGCGAACGTGTGTTCGGTCGGGGCTGTCCGGGGTGCGAACATATGTTCGTGCGAACGTGTGTTCGTGCAAGCTTTGACCATCACACGTCGACTCATCAAGCGTGAGATCGTTAAAGCCTTAACTATCTTTGGTGCATGAAAGAACCCCGACCGCTGTGGCCGGGGTTCTCGGGGGATCACGAGTGCTTGTGCATGTCGTGGGTGATGAGTAGCGCTGCTGTGAAGAACAGTGCCAGTGAGATGAGTCCCATCTCTGTGCCTTTCTGCCGATCCGGTAGTTCCGGTGCGACATGGATCACTCTAGCGTATCTACTGCGCATGTCAATAGCTTTGCCATAGTTGCTACAGATAGTTGTGATCGCTTTGATTGATAGCTCGCTGACTGGCATTCGTCGCCGTCCTGTTGCCGTTGCCGCCGCTCATGGCGAGTGCAATGGCGAGTGTTATGCCAGGATGCCGTCGCCTTCACCCCTCACCCTTCACCCC